>MDTF01008912.1_pt1 | contig 26399 bp, 29 predicted proteins | sample 811191 | NCBI WGS metagenome assembly MDTF01 (sample SAMN05326649, study PRJNA326480) | marine metagenome | isolation source: seawater | place: Southern Ocean | collected 2011
CCTTTAAAACAAGACTCAATTTTATGATGACTATTTTCTCCATATACGTTTTCTATATGCAGCGTAATCCCTGCTGATTGTGAAAAAGCTTGAAACCATTCTTTGAACAACTCTGTGTCCATTTCTCCTAATTTTTCAACTTTTAAGTCAACTTTCCAAATTAAATACGGTCTATTGGAAACGTCTATGGCAACACGCGTTAATGTTTCGTCCATTGGTATTAGTGCATGAGCATATCTTTTTATTCCCTTACGATTACCAGCTGCTTTATTAATTGCTTCGCCAATAGCTATTCCTGTGTCTTCCGTTGTATGATGTAAATCAATATGGGTATCTCCCTTAGCTTTTACAGAGATGTCCATCAAAGAATGTTTGGAAAGCTGTTCCAACATATGATCTAGAAAACCTATTCCTGTTTCAATCTTATATTTACCCTTACCGTCAATATTTACTTCAACAGCAATACTTGTTTCTTTGGTCTTTCTAGAAATTTTAGCTTTTCTACTCATAAATAAAAAGAGAATTAATTCAATAATATATAGATAAATTTTCAATTTATCAATAAATGCAGAGTGTCTATTGAAGAAATAAAATTAATCGCCACATATAGGAGATATGAATACTAGTGAAAAATGGCATGGCACTACAATTGTTCTATTGAGAAAAAATAATCAAACCGTGGTTGCAGGAGATGGCCAGGTTAGCCTTGGTAATACAATATTAAAAAGCAAAGCTAAAAAAGTTAGAAAAATAGATAAACATAACGTGATAGTAGGATTTGCAGGATCTACTGCCGATGCCTTGACTCTCTTTGAAAGACTAGAAGCTAAGCTTGAAAAGCACGCGGGTAATCTTCCGAGAGCAGCTGTTGAACTCGCTAAAGATTGGCGCACTGATAAATATTTAAGAAGGCTGGAAGCTTTAATGGCAGTAGCAGATAAAGAAAATAGTTATATTATTTCCGGTACGGGTGATGTTTTAGAGCCAGAGGATGGCATCATAGGAATAGGTTCTGGGGGCAACTACGCTTTAGCTGCAGCAAAAGTTTTAACGGAGATGGATCTTACTGCTGAGGAAATCGCTAGAAAAGCAATAAAAATAGCGTCTGATATTTGTGTCTTTACTAATAATAATATCACGATAGAAAAAATATAATGAAAGAATCAAACACTATTACAAAATTAAATCTAGTTAAGGAAAATAAAAAAAAGCAAAATTCAAAGGTAAGTGCCTTGTCGCCAAGAGAAATAGTCTCTGAATTAGATAGGTATGTTATTGGTCAAACCAATGCAAAAAAAGCTGTCGCTATAGCATTACGTAATAGATGGAGAAGACAAGCTCTTGACGAACAAATGCGAGAAGAAGTTTTACCAAAAAATATTTTAATGATAGGACCAACAGGGGTTGGGAAAACAGAAATTTCTAGAAGATTGTCTAAATTAGCTCAAGCACCTTTTATTAAAGTAGAAGCTACCCGATTTACTGAGGTAGGCTATGTTGGAAGAGATGTAGAACAAATAATAAGGGACCTAGTTGAAATAGCAATAGCTTTAGAAAAAGAAAGAAAAAGAAAAGAAGTTTATGTTAAAGCTCAATTGGCAGCGGAAGAGATAGTTTTAAATTCATTAGTCGGTAGCAAAGCAAGTGTTGCTACAAAAGAAAGTTTTAGAAAGAGACTGCGAGATGGTGATCTTGATAATAATGAAATAGAAATAGAGGTTAGCGATAACCCATCCGGTATGCAAAGCTTTGAAGTTCCAGGAATGCCTGGTGGCAACATAGGTATGATTAATGTTTCTGAAATTCTAGGAAAATCAATGGGTCAAAAGGCCAAAAAAAAGAAAATTCGCGTTAAGGATTCCCATGATATTTTAATAACTCAAGAATCAGATAAAATGATCGAGCAAGATAAAATCATAAGTGAAGCAAAAAAATCAACAGAAGATAATGGGATAGTTTTTTTAGATGAAATTGATAAAATTTCGGCACGTGGTGATCGTACGGGTGGAGATGTTTCAAGAGAAGGCGTGCAGAGAGACCTACTCCCTTTAATTGAAGGTACAGTAGTCAACACAAAACATGGGCCTATAAAAACTGATCATATTTTATTTATTGCTTCTGGTGCCTTTCAATTAGCAAAACCATCAGATTTACTGCCTGAACTCCAGGGACGTTTACCTATAAGAGTTGAACTAAACGCTTTAACAGAGGAGGACTATAAAAGAATTTTAAAAGAGCCAGACAATAGTTTGATTAAACAATACGTTGCTTTATTAAAAACAGAAAAAGTTGAATTAGAATTTACAAACGATGGTATAGATTTGTTGGCAAAAGTATCAGCTGAAGTAAATGCATCAGTTGAAAATATTGGTGCAAGAAGGTTGCACACCCTATTAGAAAAAGTTTTAGAGGATATTAGTTTTACGGCTTCAGATCGTTCAGGAGAAAAGATTATAGTTGATAAAAGTTATATTGAAAAAAATCTTGGTGACTTAACAAAAGATATGGATCTTAGTAAGTTTATTTTATAATTTTTTTATTTTAATAATAATAGCACCCTCCCCTCCATCATTAATATGAGCTGGTTCAATATTAATTATTTTATCTAACAAATCTTTTTGCGTTCTAATATACTCAGGGACAGCAAATTTTAACTTACTGAGTTCTTTTGATACATATGTGTTTTGATCTGTGTTTGAATGCAGACCTTTGCCGGTAATTAATAGAATTTCATTAAAATTGTTTTTATTACAATAAATTATTAATTCTCTAACTTTTTGATTTGCTTCAAGCAAAGTAAAACCATGTAAATCAAAACGAAGTCTTTTGGGTCGATCAAATTTTTTTTTATTTTCTAATTCTTTGTCAAAAAGATCTTTTGGATTTTTAATATATTCTTCCCAAGCTTTTTTTTCACTATCAGAGATATCTTCTTTTTTTTTCACTTACTGATAATTTCAGCCAGGAACCAATTTGGATTTTTACTAGAAACATTTTTCGAAAATTTCCAATAATCTGTTACAGTTTTGATTTTATCGGGATCACCTTCTACAACGATTTCATTTTTATCTTTTTTAACTGATATAATTTCACAAACAATTTTCACCGTAGAAAAAAATTTGTCCTCTATCTTCTCAAATTTTTCAATTCTAGATTCTTTAAAGCCAATAAAGGTCAGCTCTGACTTTATGTTTTCTTTATTTCTGTGATCTATTGCTTGTTCAAAATTGTTGAAAATATCTTTTGTCAAAAGTTTTTTAAGTTTTTCTTTTTCACCCTTAGCAAAAGAAGTCAAAATACTTTCATAGGCAATTTCAGCGCCTTTTAGAAATTCTTTTTTCTCATCGTCTTCTAAGTTGTCTTTAATAACCGATTTAACTTTCGCTTGCGGCTTAAACTGATTGTAGTTTTTTTCATCAAAAATATTTGTTACTTTACCCTCGTGACCAGTTTTTTTGCCTAAAATATTTCTCAAACGCAAAATAATAAACCCAGCTATCATTGCTAGTAGAATTATGTCTATAAATCCGAAATTGTTACTCATTATTTGATAAATATACATTAATAATATAATTTTGTAACAACCAAATGAACTCACTTTTATTGCTAATCATCGGTCTACCAATTCTAGAAATTACAGTGATGATTAAAATTGGCCAACAAATTGGAACGTTTAATACAATTTTAATAATCTTTTTTACCGCAATTGTTGGAATTTATTACGCAAAAATAGAAGGGCTGAACACTATTAGGTCCGGTATGGTTAACCTTTATAAAAATAAAATTCCTTTTTATGAAATATTATCTGGAGCATCAATTGCCATAGCGGCTATTTTACTTATTTTACCTGGTTTTATTTCAGACACTATTGGTTTTTTGTTCCTACTTCCTTTTACAAGAAAAATAATAATAAATTTATGGCTCAGAAACAAATATAAAAATAATTCACAAAATGAAAAAGATATTATAGATGCTGAAATAATTGAGGAAAAAAAAGAAAAAGATGAACTATAAAATAGTAGCTAAATATATAAAAAATTTAAAGTTTGAAATACCTAATCCTAAAACTTTTTTTTTATTAGAAAAAAATATTTCAAATTACAAAATCAATATTGATATTAAAAGTAATCAATTTAAAGATAAAATTATTGAGGTTGAAACAACTCTATCACTCGATCCCAACACTAATGACTTTGACAAAATTAATACCAAAATAGTTTTTTCTACTATCGTTGAGATTGATGGTGATCTAGCTAATAAAAATTCTTTAGAAGAAGTTATTCTAATTAAAGTACCTAATGAAATTTATCCCGAAATAAGAACATTATTTATTTTACTATTTGAAAGATCTGGATTTAAAAAAATTAAAATTGAAGAAAAAATTGATTTTAAAGAATTGTATCTAAGAAGAACTATTCAATAATAATTTTTTTTTATTTCTTTTTTTAAAAAATTTTTGTGCAAAACAATTTCTTCGTTTGTCGGTTCAACTATTGTTTTACAATAACTTTTTTTATTATTCATTCTATTTTCTTGATTAGTTTCTAAATTTTCATTCGAGAAAACAAACTTAGGTTCTTTTGCGCCTAATAAATTGATATATACTTCTCTTAGCAGTTCACAGTCCAACAAGGCATTATGTTTGATTCTTCTAGATAGATCTATGTTGAATCTCCTGCAAAGAGCATCTAAAGAATTAGAGGTACCCGGAAATTTTCCTCTTGCAACTTCAAGGCTGTCAATAACGTTGTCTCTTTTAATTTCATTTTTTCTAATCAGTTTTAATTGATAATTTAAAAATCCAAGATCAAAGGATGCATTATGAATTATAATTTTTTTATCTTTTATAAATTCTAGAAATTCATCTGCTACATTGTCAAATGTTTCTTTATTTTTTAAAAAATCAGTTGAAAAACCATGAATTTTGTATGCCCCATCTGGAACATCTCTTTCAGGATTTATTATCTTATGAAAAATTTTTTTGGTGGGTGTTAGATCGTTTGTCTCGATACAGGCAATCTCTACTATTCTGTCTTTGTTATTGACCGATAATCCAGTTGTTTCTGTGTCTAAAAAAATTTCATTCATAAATCTTCATAAAATTTTTAACATTTTTTCTCAAAATTGCTAAAGAATAATTATTATTGATTGTGTAATCACAAATATTTTTTTTAAAAACTGAAGGTAATTGTCTTTTATCTAATAAACGAAATGTGTTTTTATCCCCCCTTTTTTTTAAATATCTTTTTAACCTTAAATTTTTTTTTGCTCCAACGAATATTAATTTATCAAAATATTTATTTAGTTTGCTCTCTAACAACAAAGGTATTTCTAAAAATAACATTTTATTTTTTTTCTTTAAAAAATTTTTCATTTCTTTTCTAACAAAAGGATGGATAATAGATTCTAATTTATAAAGACTGTTTTTATTTTTTTTTAAGATTAATTTAACTTGATTTTTGGTTGTTTCTTTTCCTTTTAATTTAAATTTTTTAACTAAGATTTTATTAAAAGATTTTTTCTTATATAAGTTTGAAACAACTACATCAGCACTGAATAATGGATATTTTTTTCCTGCCATTAAGTGTGCGACCGTAGTTTTTCCTGAAGCTATTGATCCTGTGATTCCTACAATTTTCATTTAAGATCTAGTGCTATTGTTTTTTTTAATTCTTCACATATTTCTGGATTAATATTGTTCCACAAAAAAAAAGATTTTTGACCTTGGTATAGAAACATTTCTAAACCATTAAAGGTTGTAATTTTTTTCTCTTTAAAACTTTTCAGCATTGTTGTTTCTAAAGGATTATAAATAACGTCATAATAAACTAAATCTGGTTTAAATTTTTTAAATACTTGATTAAAATTATTTCCATTTTTCATGCCCAAAGAAGTTGCGTTAATAATGACATCCATATCCTGTGATTTATTATCAGTGTTTTCCCATAAAATAATTTCAATAAAAGGAAATTTTTTTTTTAAATTTTCAGCTTTTTCAACTGTTCTATTGCTTACAAATATTTTTTTTACATTTTTTACTAATGCATAAATTATTGAAGGTACAACTCCACCAGCTCCAAGTATTAAAACTTTTTTTTCCGATAAATTTTTGTTTGTAAATTTTTTAATAAACGAATAATCAAAACCGTAAACATCTGTATTTTCACCGATAATCTTATTTTCGTTATTTAAATATATCGTATTTACTGATGATGTTTCTTTTGCGTCGTTAATAACTAAATCTAAAAAAGGAATTACTGCCTGCTTATAAGGTACGGTTACGTTAATTCCTTGCAATTCTTTTTTTTTGATTTTATCTATAACCTCTCCGATTTGACCTGCTTCAATTTCTATCGACATATAACTTGCTTTAATTTTGTATTTTTTAAACCAAAAGTTATGTAATAGAGGCGACAGGGAGTGTGATAATGGTTTTCCAATAATACCATATTTTTTTTCTATCATTTTGCTGTTTTAATATAATCTATTATCTGTTTAATGGGCAGACCCATGATCGAATCTCTGTCTCCTTTAACTGATTCAAAGAGTTCTAACCCTCCTGCTTCTATTTGATAAACTCCATAAGCCAATAGAGTATCTGTTTCAATTTTTTCAATATAATTGATAAGTTCATCATCAGATAGTTTTTTCATTTTTAGTTCTGACTTATCGGTAAAATTCCAAATCATTGCACCATTCTTAGAAATGCACACTGAGGTTATTAAGTAATGTAATGACCCATTAAGTTTTTTTAATATTTTTAGACCTTCTTCTCTTGTTTTGGGCTTGTTAATTAATTCTTCGTTTAAGCTTATAACACTGTCAGCGCCTAAAACCATTTCACCTTGGTGTTTTGTACTAACTTTTATAGATTTTAATTCTGCTAAATTTTTTGAGACCAACATAGGATTTGCCCCCACAGCCAATAATGAATCTTTAACTTGATCTTCATCAACGTTAGAAGGCACAACGATGCACTGGAAATTATTTTTATCTAATATTTTCTTTCTGACTTTGCTTTTCGATGCTAAAATTATTTTCATTTTTTTTGACCCTTTTTTATATCAAATATTTTTATAACTGTGGCGGCTGTTTCTTCAACAGATTTTCTCGTTACATCCACAACAGGCCAATTGTATTTGCTAAAAAGTTTTTTTGATTCCTTAAGTTCTTTTTGAATAAAATCCAAGCTAGAGTAATTAGGGATATTATCTTCTTTCATAAGCTCTAATCTATTGCTCCTAATATCAGATAATCGATCCGCTTCCACAACTAATCCTATAATACAATAATTGTTTGGGTCTTGCGTTAAGATTTTGGGAATTTTATCCAAGTCTACAAGAGGTATGTTTAAAGTTTTATATCCTCTATTAGCCAGATAAATAGATGTGGGCGTTTTGCTTGTACGACTAACACCTAATAAAATAATATCTGCATTTTTAATATCTTCTGTTTTCATTCCGTCATCATGTTCCATAGAAAATTGTATAGCTTCAATTCTTTTGTAATAATTTTCATCTAGAACGTGCTGAGCACTCGGAGTGTATGTTGGTTTTTGTTTAATTAGTTTTGAAAAATTTAATATTAGATTTCCTAAAATACTAAAACAGGGTATTTTTTTTTTTTCACATGCTTGTGCTATGTATTTGTTTATTTTTGTCTCAACAACAGTGTACAAAATTACTACATTTTTCTTCCCCTCGCATTCTTTTATAATCTTATTAATTTGTTGTTGAGTTCTAACAAAAACGTGCTCCTTTTTTTCATAATCAAAATTTGAAAATTGAGATTTTAATGCAAGAAATATTCTATCTAGTGTTTCTCCGGTAGAATCGGAAATTAAGTTAATTTGGTATTTATGTCTCATAAGTAATTCTGTTAACAACACTGTTATAACTTGTTGTTATACATTTGAGATCATTAATTAAGAATTTCTTTCACAATAATTAACAAGTTTTAAACATTTTATTGGTTGTTAATAATAGAAAATTATTTTTTTGACGTATTCTTAACAATTAAAGATTTTCATTAATTAACAAGCTTTTTCTTTGGTTTGCTTGTGAGACAAACTGTTTAAAAGTATGTATAAATAGTTATTTCACCAACCAACACGACCTACATCAAACAATATACTTTTAAATAAATTATTATATTAATGACTAAATTAACAAACTGTATATTAAATAAAGATCACTCTTGTGTTCCAATTTGGTTTATGAGACAAGCGGGTCGGTATCTTCCTGAATTTCGTAAGATTAGATCTCAAAATAAAGATTTTATTAAATTATGTTTAAATAGTAATTTAAGCTCTGAAATTACACTCCAACCACTGAAAAGATTTAAAATAGACGCTGCTATAATATTCTCAGACATTTTAATGGTTCCATTTGGTCTTGGACAGGAAGTAAAATTCGAAAAAAATAAAGGTCCAATTCTTTCTTTATTTGATTTAAATATTTTTTTAAATAATAATGTAGATACTTTTTTTAAAAAGCTCTCTCCCGTATACGATGCGATTAAATTAACTAGAACTAATTTACAAAAAGAAAAATCTTTAATATCATTTATAGGCTCACCATGGACTCTTATTGTTTATATGTTTGGATTAAAAATAAATAAAAACCAAATTGATACTGACAAATTACAAAAAAATAAATCAGATATTAAGATAGTTTTGGAAAAAATAAATGAATATTTATGTGCGCATATTGATCATCAAATCCAGGCGGGAGCAGATATTGTGCAAATATTTGATTCATGGGCTGGGTTATTACCAGATGAAAAGTTGTTTGACTTTTGTTATGAGCCGAATAAAAAAATTGTTGATTTTTGTAAAAATAGAAAAATTCCGGTCATATGTTTTCCTCGTGGTATAAACAAAAATTACCTAGAATTTGCGAATGTTGTTAAACCAGATTGTTTAAGCCTAGACTATGAAATAGATCCAGCATGGGCTATAAACAATTTAAATGATTACTGTTTACAAGGAGGTTTAGATCCTAAAGTTTTATTAAGAAGTGAAAGTGAAATAATTCGAGAAGTGGACAGATATTTAAATATTTTTAAAGGACATCCATATATTTTTAATCTAGGCCATGGATTGTTACCAGAAACAGACCCAGAAACTTTACAAAAAGTTGTAGAAAGAGTTAATAATTTTAAATGAAAAAAGCCGTTATCTTATTTAATTTAGGAGGACCAGACAGCCTTGACGCTGTTCAGCCTTTTTTGTTTAACCTGTTTAACGATCCCGCAATAATCAGTCTTCCAGGGATATTCAGGTATCCTCTTGCTAAATTTATATCTAAAAGAAGAACTCCCGTAGCAAAAGCCATATATGCAGAAATGGGTGGCAGATCTCCTATTTTAGAGGAGACTCAAAAACAGGCAGATGCAATAGAAAAATCCTTAGAACAAGAAAACGATGAATACAGATGTTTTATAGTAATGCGATGTTGGAATCCAAGAGCGGTCGATGTAATTAAGAAAGTCAAAAACTACAACCCTCAACAAATTATTTTACTTCCACTTTACCCTCAATATTCTAATGCCACTTCTGGTTCGTCAATAAAAGAATGGTCAGTTATTTGTAGGAAAGAAAACTTAAATGTCGAAACCAAAACCATCTGTTGTTACCCAACAGAAAAGGATTTTATTTTATCGTATGCTAGTTTAATAAAAGAAAAGATTAATCTTAACAAACTGTCCGAGACGACTTTAATTTTTTCGGCCCACGGTTTGCCAGAAAATAAAATCAAGCAAGGTGACCCTTATCAATGGCAAGTCGAGAATACTGTTAATCATTTGGTAAAAAAACTATCAATATCAAATCTAAATTATATTTTAAGTTATCAGAGTCGTGTGGGACCGTTAAAATGGATTGGCCCATCTACAGAAATAATCATTAAAGAAGAAGCAATAAAAAACAAGATAATAATTGTTGTTCCTGTAGCTTTTGTTTCAGAGCATTCGGAAACACTAGTAGAACTTGATATTGAATATAAAAAATTAGCCATAGAAAATGGCTCTAAAGATTATGTACGAGTGCCTGCTGTTACTGTAAACCAAGATTTTATTAATTCCCTAAAAACTAATATTCTTTCAGCTAGTAATGGCAACCTTTTCACGTCCTCTATCAAATGTCCCGAAAAGTTTAAGAAATGCCCAAGACTTCAAAATGTTTAGAAATGAATTATTATCTTTTATTTAAATCTCTTCATTTAATTTCTGTTATTTCCTGGATGGCCGGGCTGCTTTATCTGCCTAGACTTTTTGTTTATCACGCTGAAACAACTGATAATGCTGAAACAAAAGAAACGTTTAAACTGATGGAAAAAAGACTTTTTTTTTATATTATGAATCCTGCTATGATTTTATCATGGCTGTTTGGTATCTTATTGATTCACACTATAGGAATTGAAACCTTTGCTTATTTATGGCTCCAATTAAAACTAACCATGGTATTGATTTTAACCATTTATCATTTTTTTCTTTTTTATTGTCTCAAAAATTTTAGCCAAAATAACAGTAAACATTCCCCTAAATTTTACAGAATAATAAATGAAGTTCCTACTTTACTTTTAATAGGCATTATATTTGTTGTTGTTTTTAAACCATTATAAAGCTTGAAATCTTATTAAAAACACCTATATTTGTATTAACACACCCCAAGATCAAACAATCCTATGAACCTACAAGAATTAAAAAAACAAAACCCTGCAGAATTAATTGTACAAGCTGAAAAACTTGGAATTGAAAATCCGAGCACATTAAGAAAACAAGAGATTCTTTTTGCTATATTAAAAAAACTCGCAGAGAAAAACGAACAAATAACAGGCCAAGGAGTTTTAGAACTTTTACCGGACGGCTTTGGTTTTTTGAGAGCCATGGAATCTAACTATCTTCCAGGTCCAGATGATATTTATGTTAGCCCAAGTCAAATTAGAAAATTTGGTTTACGAACAGGAGACACAGTTGAAGGAGAAATCAGATCACCAAAAGATGCAGAAAGATATTTTGCATTACTTCAAGTAAATAAGATTAACTTTGAAGAACCTGAAAAAGGAAGAAACAAGATTGCTTTTGACAACCTGACACCGCTTTACCCAAATAAAAGAATAACTTTAGAAGTTGAATCAGACAAAGTTGAAAAAAAACCTGACAATACAGCAAGACTAATTGATTTGGTTAGTCCTATTGGTAAAGGTCAAAGAGCTTTAATCGTTTCACCACCGCGTGCAGGTAAAACTATAATTCTACAAAATATTGCCCAGTCAATTACAACCAATCACCCAGAATGTTACCTAATGGTTTTACTAATAGATGAAAGACCAGAAGAAGTAACTGATATGCAAAGATCAGTGAAAGGCGAAGTTGTAAGTTCAACTTTTGATGAGCCAGCAACGCGCCATGTTGCAGTTGCAGAAATGGTTATTGAAAAAGCAAAAAGATTAGTTGAACATAAAAAAGATGTAGTAATTTTACTAGACTCAATAACACGACTAGGCAGAGCTTATAACGCAGTTATTCCTAGCTCTGGAAAAGTATTAACTGGTGGGGTTGATGCAAATGCCCTTCAAAGACCAAAGAGATTTTTTGGTGCCGCTCGTAACATTGAAGAGGGTGGGTCGCTTACAATTATCTCTACAGCTCTCGTAGATACTGGTTCAAGAATGGATGAAGTAATTTTTGAGGAATTTAAAGGCACAGGAAATTGTGAACTAATTCTTGATAGAAAAGTTGCTGATAAACGTATTTATCCAGCGCTTGATATCACTAGATCCGGAACAAGAAGAGAAGAACTTCTTTTTCAAAAAGATGACCTTTCTAAGATGAACGTTTTAAGAAGAATTATAAGCCCCATGGGCACCATGGACGGGATAGAGTTTTTAATTTCAAAACTTAAAAACACAAAGAACAATGCGGACTTTTTCGAGTCCATGAACAAAACTAGTTAATTTTTTTAAATTTTCACACACATCTTTCGTGCTATTAATAAAATAGAAATGAATATTTATGCGCTTTCATCAGGTCGTGGTCCCTCAGGTATAGCAATTATTAGAATCTCCGGAAAAGATACATTGAAAATTGCTGAACTTATTTCCAAAAAAAAAGATTTAAAATCCAAAGTAATAAATTTTTGTAAGTTTTATGATCCTTTAAACAACAATTTAATCGATGAGGGTTTATTGCTGTTGTTTCGTGGCCCAAATAGCTTTACTGGTGATGATCTAGCTGAATTTCATATCCACGGTAGTAACGCGGTTATTTCATATTTTTTGAGTGTGTTAGCCGAGCAGGAAAATTGTAGATTAGCAGAACCAGGTGAATTTACTAAATTGGCTTTTCAGAATAATAAAATTGATCTTATAGAAGCTGAAAGCATTGGAGATTTGATTCATTCAGAAACCGAACTGCAAAGACAACAGGCGGTAAAATTAGTTCAAGGATATGCATCAAATTATTACAATGAGTTAAGAGAAAAGCTTATTAAATCATTAGCTTATATAGAGGCAAAAATTGATTTTGCAGAAGATGATTTACCAGAAAGCGTATTAAAAGAAGCTCAGAAGGCAATTAAAGAAGTTCATTCAAAAATTAAAAAAATTCTAGAAGATCAAAAAATTGGAGAAAAAATTAGAGATGGTTTCAAAGTATCTATAATAGGAGAAGTAAATGCTGGCAAATCTTCACTACTTAATTTGTTATCTAAAAGAGATGTAGCCATTGTATCAGAGGAGAAAGGAACAACTAGAGACGTTATAGAGGTATATTTGAATATAGATGGTTATCCAGTTATATTAGCGGACACTGCAGGGATAAGAGATTCCCAGAATGAAATTGAAAAAAAAGGAATATCATTAGCTATTAATAAGTCAAAAGAATCTGACTTAAATTTAATCATGATTGATAATTCCTCTAAAAGTATAGATGTTAAAATAAAAAAATTAATTAACGAAGACTCTATTGTTGTGTTAAATAAATCTGATATTGAAAGTCAACAAAATCACAGTTTTAATGATGCGGAAGCAGTATTGATATCTGTAAAAAATAATGAAAATATTACTCAGCTGATATCAAAAATAAAAGATAAATTAAGTAAAAAGTTTGTGGCATCAAACAGTGTATTGGTAACAAGGGAAAGACACCGTGTTAAATTAAAAGATTGTTTAAAAGAAATAGACAATTTTCTCGAAAAAGATCAGAACAAAGATATAGAAATGGCTGCAGAAGATCTTAGATTAGCAACAAGACATCTAGGAGGAATAGTTGGAAAAGTGGATGTAGAAGAAATTCTTGGGTCAATTTTTAAAGATTTTTGCATAGGTAAATAATTGAAATAAGATCTTGTAAAATACAATTAGAGTAATACATTTAGCCTATGAACAATATGAGCTATGATGTAGTAGTTATTGGTGGTGGCCATGCCGGTTGTGAGGCAGCCGCTGCTTCCGCTCGAATAGGCGTTAATACAGCTCTTTTTACACACAAAATAGATACTATCGGTGAAATGTCGTGTAATCCTGCTATAGGTGGTTTGGGTAAAGGTCATCTTGTGCGTGAGATAGATGCTCTTGATGGCGTAATGGGTATTGTGACAGATAAGTCGGGTATTCAATTTAGACTATTAAATAGAAGCAGAGGTCCAGCTGTAAGAGGTCCAAGAACACAATCAGATAGAGCTCTTTATAAAGAGCACATGCAAAAAATTTTATTAAATTACTCAAACCTGTGCGTAGTAGCCGACCCAGTGGTTAAGTTCTTGTTTGACAACGATAAAGACAAAATAATAGGATTTATTTGTGAGAGTGGCAATCAAGTTTTCTGTAAACAATTAATTTTAACGACAGGAACTTTTTTAAACGGACTAATACATATTGGCCAAAAGCAAATACCGGCTGGAAGATTTGATGAAAAGCCATCAACAGGTTTAAGCGAACAACTAGAAAAATATAATATTAAACTCGGCAGGCTTAAGACGGGTACCCCTCCACGTTTGAATGGATTAACCATTAATTATAATGATATTGAAATGCAGCCAGCAGATTCAGATCCATATTTCTTTTCTTTTTTGACCAACAAACTAAGTAACAAGCAAATATCTTGTGGTATTACACACACGAACAATGAAGTTCATAAAATAATAAATGACAACATACATCTTAGCGCAATGTATTCTGGTAACATCAAAGGTGTAGGGCCAAGGTATTGCCCATCTATTGAGGATAAGATTGTAAAATTTAAGGAAAAAGAAAGGCACCAAATTTTTCTCGAGCCTGAAGGTTTAAAGGACAATACTGTTTACCCAAATGGAATATCAACCTCACTTCCTGAGGAAATACAGTTGCAAATGTTGAGTAAAATCAAAGGTTTAGAGGAAGTTTCGATGATAAGAGCTGGTTATGCAATAGAGTACGATTATGTTGACCCACGAGAGCTAAATCCAACACTAGAAACTAAAAAAATTAAATCTCTTTTTCTAGCTGGACAAATAAATGGAACAACAGGTTATGAAGAGGCTGCTGCTCAAGGACTGATAGCAGGTATCAATGCTGCCTTAAAAATAAAAAATAAAAAAGAATTTATTTTAGACAGATCTGAATCTTATATTGGAGTCATGATTGACGATTTGATTACTAAAGGTGTGTCAGAACCTTACCGCATGTTTACATCAAGAGCAGAGTACAGACTATCTTTACGAGCCGATAACGCAGACCAAAGATTAACACCTCTTGGCATAAAAATAAATTTAGTAAAAAAAATTAGGGAACAAAGTTTTTTAGATAAGCAACAAAAATTAATTACTGTTTCTGACGCTTTACGATCTCAACTTATATCGCCTAATGCGGCCGCTAAGCATTCTGTTAAAATAGCCATGGACGGAGTAAAAAGAAATGGCATGGCAGTATTATCTCAAAAGGGTGTCTCATTAAGTAAGCTCAGATCAATATGGGACAATATTCCCCAATTTGAGAAAAATATAGATGAACAATTAGAAATTGATGCTCATTATTCAAGTTACTTAAAAAGACAAACTCATGACATAGCAGCTTTTAAAAAGGACGAATCCATATCTATACCTGACGATATTGAATATGAAAATTTTAGTGGCTTATCTAATGAAATTAAATCTAAGCTTAAGTTAGTAAGGCCAAAGACTCTTGGTCAAGCCTTAAGAATAGACGGAGTAACTCCTGCTGCAGCAATTATACTCTTAGCTTTCATAAAGAAAAGTAGATATAAAGTATCTGCTTAATGACAGAAGAAGAAGTAAAATCAACACTCCTTAATAAATTACATTTTACTCAAGATGCTTTATACAAACTTGACACTTTTTGTAAGGAAGTCATCTCATATAATCAAAAATTTAATCTTATATCAAAATCAACAATAGAAAATATTTGGGATAGACACGTCCTAGACTCAGCCCAACTAGTAAAATTTATAGATTTTAAGGATGAATTTAGCCTATCCGACTTAGGAACAGGAGCTGGTTTTCCAGGTATAGTTCTTGCTATTTTCAATAAGAACCCCAAGTTTCACGTGAAACTTTACGAGAAATCTAGGGTAAAAACTAAATTCCTCATATCAATATGCGATAAACTTAAAATAAAAGCCAATATATACGATGATGATTATCGTACTCATAATATTGATAGTAATTACGTAGTATCTCGAGCTTTTAAGAAATTGGAGGAACATATTCGAATTTCACGTGAAATTATCAAAGTTAGTCACAAACTTATCATTCTCAAAGGGAAAAAAGCTGAGCAAGAGATAAAAGAGCTTAACAATAATTTTAATTACAGCTATAGTTTAGAAAAAAGCATTACTAGTCCAGATTCAAAAATAGTAATAGTCGATATTAAAAAATAAAATGAAAAAAATAATTGCTGTAATAAATCAAAAAGGTGGTGTGGGAAAAACTACGACAGTAATAAATCTTTCAACGGCACTTGCCCAGCTTGGAAAAAAAATATTAGTAATAGATTTAGACCCACAGGGGAACGCTACTACTGGTTTCGGTATTTCTAATAATGAAAGTGATAAAAATATTTATAAAGTTATTATAGGTCAATCAGACCTAAAAAAATGTATACAAAGTAGCTGCGTAAAAAACGTTGATATCATTGGCTCAAACGTCAATTTATCAGGCCTGGAAGTAGAAACCGCGAATGATCCTAATAGAGCTTTTCTTTTGAAAGAAATGTTAACAGTAAAAAATCGAAACATACTCGATGAATATGAAAATGTTTTTATAGACTGTCCCCCCTCATTAAGTTTACTCACAGTAATGTCGCTAGTTGTTGCTGATGAATTATTAGTTCCTCTTCAAACAGAATTTTTTGCACTTGAAGGAATCTCTCAACTGGTAAAAACAATTGAAAGAATTAAAATTAATTTAAATCCGACATTAGATATAAGAGGAATTCTTCTAACGATGTTTGATAAAAGAAATAAACTATCAACCCAAGTTGATGACGAAGCTAGAAAATATTTTAAGGAGAAAGTTTACAAAACTGTAATACCAAGAAATGTAAGATTATCAGAAGCACCGTCTCATGGTGTGCCATGCATTGTATATGATAAAGCATGCCTCGGCAGTCAGTCTTATATAGATTTAGCTAAAGAATTTGTAGTGCAAGGGGACAATAAGGATATTTAATGACTGAAGAAAAAAATAAAAAAGGTTTAGGTAGGGGGCTAATGTCATTATTTGGTGATCAGGTAGAATCTAACACCAATGAAGAAATATTCCCTAAATTGGCTAGTCCTAACAACCCATATTTACTAGCATCTATAGGCGATTTAACTAGAAATAAATCTCAGCCTAGAATTTATTTTGATGAAAAAAAAATAGAAGAATTATCTCAGTCTATTAAAAAAAATGGTTTGATACAGCCTATAGCAGTAAGACCTGGTGAAAAGAAAACCTACGAAATTGTAGCCGGAGAAAGAAGGTGGCTTGCGGCACAAAAAGCAGGATTACATGAGGTTCCGGTAATAGTTTTAAATCTTAGCGACAAACAATCCCTAGAGCTGGCAATTGTAGAGAACATACAAAGAGAAGATCTTAATACAATAGAAGAGGCAAAAGGTTATGAACGCCTTATGAAAGAATTTAATTATAATCATGAAAAATTATCAGAATTCATGGGTAAAAGCAGAAGTCACATTAGTAACACCCTAAGACTTTTATCTTTGCCCGCAGAGGTGATTAAGTTGGTAGAGCTAGGTAATTTAAAAGCTGGACAAGTAAGACCTCTAGTAGGAAGATTTAATGCTGTTCAATTAGCTCATTCAATAATTAAAGAAAAACTTAGTGCACGATCCATTGAAAATTTAGTAAAAAGAGAAAAGGAAAAAGAGGATGAAAAATTAAAGCCCCTTAAAAAAACCGATGTTAATGTATTATTAGCTATGAGAAGAATTGAAGAAAGCATAGGTCTAAATACTAAAATAATTAATAAAAAAAATAATTCAGGAAAAGTGGTAATTGAATTTGGTAATGCAGACCAGTTTGAAATGTTGTCTGATTTGCTAACTAAGAAAAAAATTAAGAATAGATAGATGAGGCTTTATTGGTTAAGCTAATAATAAGATTTTTTATTATAATATCTTTTCGAAGATCAGAATTTTGTTTCATCATAATTTCTGTTTCACCAATCCTTGTAGCTAACTGTGTTAGCCCTTCGTAGTCCCATTTTTTAAGTTGTTGAATAATTACCGGCTTGTCTTTCCAAAAAATAACTGGTTTTAAGCCCTCTAACGTTGCTTCGTACTTACTTTCTTTACACCCACTAATTTTCATTATTTCTCGTAATCTCATAACCCTGTAATTCAGATTATTTAAGTAAAAAAAAGTGTCTTCATTTAATAGCTCTATCTCGCATAATAATTTATTAATTTTTACTTTTTCACCTTTTAGTGCGTTGTCTCTAATTTCATCAAAACTAGTATCAGTCTTAATGTTTAATACTTCTAAAATTTGTTCCTTGTTAATTATTTTAGTTAAAAAAAAATCTTTAATTTTAGTAAGTTCACTTTTTATAATTCTTCTGTCCATGTTGGAGTTTGAAATTATAAAATTAATAATTTCTCCTGACAAACCTTTGAAATCTCTTAGCTCTTTATTAACATAGTTAATTAAAGTTCGTTCATTGTCTTCATAGCACGGAAAAATTGCTAGATTTTTACTCTTCTCAAATAGACTTCTTAGCTTTGATTTTTTTTCTAAAATTCCAGAAAATATCAAAATTTTTACACTGTCATTTTCTTTTTTTAAACATTCAGAAATTGGATCAAAAATCTTATCTGTCGCCTCATGTATAAAGATTGTTTTTTCTTTACTAAAAAGTGATTCATTAACTATATTTTGATAAATAATATCTTTATCTTTTAATATTTCTTGTTCAAAAAAATTTAATATTTCAAAACTTTTGTTTTGATTGCTTAATGCTTTCTTAATATCATCTTTAATTCCGTCATTTTGTCCGTAAATTAAAGTTGCTTGGTAGCTTTCTAAAATCTTTATATTTTGTTCAACTATATAGCTTTTTAGTATCACAACTATCTCATCGATAATGTTATAAAATTGACTATATCGCTGGATAACATTTGAGTAGTATTTTTGGTAGCGTTAGTTTCATTTTTAATCGTATCTGAGTGTATCGCCGCAACATCATAATCACTATTTTTCTCAAATGTTTTTTGTATAATTCTTTCGTTATCAAGATTTGTTAGTTTTAAGTTTACCTGTACAGATAAATTATATCTTGTAATTTTACCTGTTTGATCTTTAATTTTATATTTTTTTTTCTTTTGTAAAGTTATTTCAGCGTCATATTTATTCTTTGAATTGTTGTTTGACATCAGAAGAATATCGTTTTTTAAAGTATAAGCAATTCTGGCTTCTCCAGTGGCATTAAAATTTTGAATATAAATTATATTGTTTGATTTTTGGTTAATTTGCTTAAATCCACAAGATGATACTATCAATGATACGGCAAGTATAAATATAATTTTAATGTTATTTTTCATTTTGATCATTTTATAAGAAAGTTAATTATTTTATCTTTCACAAATATTACCCTTCTAATTTCATTATTTATCAACTGATCTTTAATTTTTTTATTTTTTTTACTTTCATTTATAACATTTTCTTCATCCGAGTCTTTTTTAACCTCGATAATTTCTCTTGTTTTCCCATTAATTTGTACAGCAATTTTTATTTTTTCATCTACGTTAAATTCATCGTCAACTTTTGGCCAAGTATTAATATCCTTCGCACCTAGTTGCTCTAAACATTCGTACGCAAGATGAGGCGTGAGCGGTATAAGAATTTTCATTAATTTTGAAACATTTTCTCTTAAACAAGAATTACTTACTTCTTCATCAAGTGCAGAATTAAATAAATTATAAATACTATAAATGTTAGCAACTACTACATTCAACTGAAAATTATTAATTAAATTGGTAATTTTTAAAATATAATTATTAAACTTAATCTCAAAATCTTTATTTTTGCTATTTTTAGTGTTTTTATGAACAACAATTAAGTGTGTTAAATTATAAATTTTTTGTAAAAATTTATAAGCAGCATTAACTCCTTGATTGGACCACTGTACGTCTTTTTCAGGCGGGCTATCCGATAAAATAAACCATCTGACAGCATCAGCTCCGTATGACTTAATCATATTCTCTGGGTCAATTACATTTTTTTTCGACTTTGACATTGACTCAGACTGACCAACTAAAACTTTGGTTTGGTTTGAGATTCTTTCGAATTTATTTTTATCATTTTTTTGTATTTCTTCAGGACTTAACCACTTACCATCGGTATCTTTATACGTTTCATGACAAACCATACCTTGTGTAAATAAGCCTTTAAAAGGTTCAGATATTTTTATTTTAGTATTATTTTTTTGTATAGCCCGCATAAAAAATCTTGAATAAAGTAAATGTAAAATTGCATGTTCAACACCACCGATATATTGGTCAACGGGCATCCAATAATTTAAATCATCAACATCAAAAGGTTTCTCATTGTTTTTTGGAGAACAAAATCTCATAAAATACCAGGAAGAATCGACAAATGTATCTAGAGTATCTGTCTCTCTGATCGCTGGTTTTCCGGTCTGCTTATGAATAGTTTTTTTCCAAGTAGGATGGTTTGCAAGTGGATTTCCACTTTTTTTTAAATCAACATCTTTAGGTAACCTTATGGGTAGTTCGTCTATTTCGACAGGCACGACATTACCATCTTCTAAATAAATCATTGGTATTGGACAACCCCAATACCTTTGTCTTGAAACCCCCCAATCCTTTAGGCGAAATGAAATTTTTTTATTACCTATCTTTTTTTTTTCAATTATTTCGATAATTTTTTTCTTTGCTGTTTCAACATTTAAGCCATTTAAAAAGTCGGAATTAATAAGCAAACCATCTGATATATAGGCTTTATTTATTTTATTAAAATCTTTAGGTTTTGTTTTGTTTTCAGCAATAACCTCCAAAATTTCCAAAGTATATTTTTTTGCAAAGTCTAAATCTCTTTGATCGTGTGCCGGGCAGCCAAAGATAGCACCTGTTCCATAATCCATTAATACAAAGTTTGCTACAAAAATTGGAATTTTTTTCCCATTAATAAAAGGATGATTTGCAAAAAGTCCAGTATTGTAACCGTTCTTTTCTGCAATAGCTAAAGCTTCTTCTGTAGTTCCAACTTTTAAACATTCTTCTTTAAATTTTATGAAATCGTCTTCCTTTTTAAATCTGGCACACACTGGATGGTCTATTGAAACAGCTATAAAGGAAGCTCCAAAAATAGTATCAGGCCTTGTAGTAAAAATTTTAATTTTCTCTTTTTTTTCTGTTAACTCAAAATCAATTTCACAACCTATAGATTTACCAATCCAGTTTTTTTGCATTAGCTTAACTTTTTCAGGCCATTCTTCTAATAAGTTAAGATCATTTAAGAGTTCAGTTTCAAATTTTTTTATATTAAAAACCCATTGCGATAATTTTTTTCTTTCCACAAAAGCTCCTGAGCGCCAACCTTTGCCTTCTATTACCTGTTCATTAGCTAATACAGTCTTTTCGACAGGATCCCAGTTTACGTAACTTTCTTTTCTAGAGACATAACCTTCGTTATACAATTCGATGAATAATTGTTGTTGATGTTTATAATAATTTTCGTCACAAGTTGATATTTCTAGATCCCAATCAATTGAAAGACCAAGCATTTTAAGCTGTGTTTTCATTTGAGATATATTCTTTTCAGTCCAGTCTTTCGGGTGCATGTTGTTTTCTTTTGCTGCATTTTCAGCTGGTAAACCAAAAGAATCCCAACCCATCGGGTGGAGAACATTGTATCCATTTAAATATTTAAATCGGGCTATTACATCACCTATTGTATAATTTCTGACATGACCCATATGTATTTTTCCAGACGGGTATGGAAACATTTCTAAGCAGTAAAATTTTTTTGAACTTATGGTCCTATAAATTTTATTCTTATTAAAAAATAATTGCCATTTTTTTTCAATCGATTGAAAATTATATCTTTCCATACGTTAGTGTAGGGTTATTTTTTTTTTGACTCTTTTTCTAAAATTGCAGCTTTTTTTATAATTGAACTTAACAATTCTTCTTTAATTTTTGAACTTAAAATTCTTGTTGTACAATTAATATTAGTAGAGCATTTCTTTTCATGAATAGTTATTTTTAGACTGTCTGCACGAATTTCATTAGACAAGAATCTCAAAGAAATTTTTATTGAACTATTAGAATTTGTCTCATCGGTATACCAATCAGTAATAAGCACACCTCCAGAATAATCTACTACTGACAAAGGAAGAAAGTCTAACGTTTCTAATGATGCTCTCCACATAGGATTAGAAGAACTGAATTGGTAAGTAGTAGATCTATTACCGCCCAAGCCTTTCAAAGAAATACCTCGACCTTGTTCAAGATTCTTTCTCGCCCTCTCTTCGCCAATAGTAGAGACTTCTCGTGTATTAGTTTTTTTATACAGACCACAAGATGTGAAAGTTGTTAGAAACAGTAAAAAAAGCAACCCTAGAGAGAGGATACTGTCTAGTTTTAAGTATTTAAGAGATTTTGAACGAAAATTCATTAATTTTTATGATTATCGAGAAACTAACATAAAAAGATAAAAAATACGCCAAAAAACTATGTTGTAAAATTACAACATATTTTAAATAAACATTGAAAAATAAAGAAAATTGTTACTTTGAAAATCTAACAAGAGTAAAACCACTCTAGTTAATAATATATTAATAACAAAAAAAAGGAAACAATATGAACAAAATAACAAAAATACTTGCTTCATTAGTTGCTTCTTTTGCAATTACTTTCTCAGCTACCGCTGGTGAACTAACTGTAAGTGGTACAGCGAAAGCTACTTACAATACACTTAGTGGTAAAGTAGAAAGTGATAACTCAATAGGTGTTGCAAATGAATTAACTTTCAAAGCAGGAGGTGATTTAGATAACGGTTGGACATGGAACTACAAAATAGCTTTAGATCCTGCAGGTACAGCCGGTGGCGGAGCTGCAATAAACGACGATACTAAACTAGATATAGGAACTCCTTACGGAACTGTTGCTATGTGTGGATTAGATTGTGGTCTAAGTGTTGCTGGTGGTTTTAATGCTAACGCTTATGCTTGGATAACAGATACAGGTTATGCTGAAGGAAAAGTTGAGCCAGTTAACATTAGCGCTTACAACAACATGCAATATCATACTCCATCAGGTTTACTACCTTTCGAAACAATAGTTAAAGTTGCATATGCACCAAGTGGAAGCACTATAAGTCAAAGTGCAAACGCTTCGAGCACTGCTGTAATCACTGCTCTAGGAAGTACTACAATGTACAAAGTTGAAACTACTCCTATGGATGGTTTAGATGTATCTGCAAGTTTTGCTGAACAAGAAGGTGGAAACGTATCAGGATTAACTGACGAACAAGACAGTGAATCAGGTGCCATAGCTGTTAAATATGCTCTTGGATCTTTCACAATTGGTTTAGGAAAAGCTTACATAGCTCCTCTACTAGCGGATGGTTCAACAGACAGAATTGAGTCGTATGAAAATACAAACTACTCAATAGCTTTTGCTGTTAACGATCAATTGTCACTATCTTACTCAGACGAAACTTCTGAGCCAGATAATACAACAGCTGCTACTGTTACTTACGATCAAGAAACTACTAGTATGCAAGCTGCGTATACAATGGGTGGTGTAACGTTTGCATTAGCTTATACAGATTATGAAAATAATGCGTATGTGCAAGCTGCTGACGTAACAGAAGCAATGTTTGCTGTAACTGTTGCATTCTAATACTAAACATTAATAAAATATTAAAAAAGCCGGTTAGAAATAGCCGGCTTTTTTTTTACTTCGGACAACAATGCTATCCCAGAACAGTTAACCAAATTTAACATTAGAAGATTTTGTGAATTGATGCCACCAAGTGCTATAAAATTAATTTTATAATTTCTTACCATTAAATTAAATTTTATTATTCCTAGATAACTTTTTTTATTTTTATATTCAGTTGTAAAAAGTCTTGATAAAATAATAGTTTTACATCCTTGCTTTATTTTTTCGTTAATTTCTTTAAAAGAATGAGCCGATCCAATTAAACTTAAATTTTTGAACGTATAGTTTTTTTTATTGTATGCAGAAATGTACATTCCATCTGCTCTACATTTTTTTGCTAATTTTAGATTATTTGCTACATAAAATTTAATATTCTTTTTTTTACATTTTTCCCTAAGATAGGTTAGATCTGTAATATTTTCAGGAATACTATTGTTTCTGTAGATAATAGATATTTTCTTACAATTTTTTAAATAATTAAAATTAACATTTTTTGTATTTTCAATATATAAATAATAATTATTTTTTATAATAAACATATATGAATTTTATAGTTCAAAGATTAGAAAATATAAAATCTCTAATAAATAATAGCAATGTAAAGATCATAGCTGTTAGCAAAACCTTTAGTTATGATCATATTAAGCCACTAGTTGATCATGGACATACACATTTTGGTGAAAACAAAGTTCAAGAAGCACAGTCTAAATGGTCCGGTATAAAAAAAAAGAACACAAATATTAACCTACATATGATTGGTAAATTACAGTCAAACAAAGCAAGAGAGGCTGTTGATTTATTCGATTACATTCATTCGTTAGATAATCAGAAACTAGCAAATCTTTTAGCTAAACATGAGAATGCCGCCAATAAAAAATTAAAATATTTCATACAAGTTAATATTGGATTGGAAAAACAGAAATCAGGAATAGGAATAGAACTTGTTGACGATTTCTATTATTATTGCACTAAAGAACTAAATATTAATATCATTGGATTAATGGCGTTACCACCCAATGATGGAAACCAAAATATTCATTTTAAAAATTTAATGGAATTAAATAAATCCTTAGGCCTCAAAGAGTTGAGCATGGGCATGTCAGGAGATTTTAAAGAAGCATTGAAGTATGATTCGACTTTTGTAAGAATTGGCAGCTCTATATTTGGAGATAGAGTTTAATATATTTTTAATTTTGTTTTAGTATTAATTAAATTAATTAATAAATTCATATCTTTTTTAGAAATAGCAATGCACCCTCTAGTTGGAGTATAATTTTTTTTTGCAATATGTAAAAATATAGCGCTACCTTTTCTCTTAATCACAGGTTTCATGTTATAATTGATGACTACTATCACATCATAAATGTTCTTACTCAACCAAAGCTTTTCGGCTCCGAAATTAAATGGAAACTTGATTAGATTGTTATAATGTTTTGATTTCGGATCGTCACACCATCCCATATTTTTTTTTATAACAATTTTTGGTAGAACAGCTTTTATTTTTGGTAATCTGTCTTTTCTGTAAAATATTGTGTTAAAATTAAAGAGACCAGATGGTGTTTTGTAGTCGCCTTCTAATTTTTTAACTGTAATTCCTCTTTTACCTATTGCACATTTTATCTTATACTTATCAAAGTATAAAAATTTATTTTTTAATTTTATATTCATTTAATTATGAAAAATAGCTTACTTGTTTTTGGAACGAAAAACTTTAATAATTCATTAAATGAAATCAAAGAATATTTAAATTTTTCATTAGTCTTTTTTAACGATAATACTTTATTTAAAGATAGAATTTCTAATATTAGCGCACTCTTAATAGACAGTGAAGTTCTCAATAGTGAAAAAAATTTAAACTTAATAAATAGCGTAAACAATAAACCTACTCTATTAATTGAAAAACCTGGTTTCTTAAAAAAATATAATTACACAGATAAAGTTTCATCCCCCCTAACATTATCCGACTTTAATACTAGAATTATAACACTTATAACTTCTTCAAAATTCAACAAAAATTCTTCTCTGAAGATTAAAGAATACATAATAGATAAAAATGAAAAAAAAATAAAAAAAAATGATTTATCAATTAATGTAACCGAGAGGGAAATTGAATTAATCCAATTATTATTTAATGAACAAAAACCCCTTTCCAAAAAAAATCTTTTAAAACAACTTTGGAAATATTCAGAATCTGTAGACACACATACTGTAGAAACTCATATCTACAGACTTAGAAAAAAAATTGTTGATAAATTTAATGACGAAGACTTTATAATTAACTCAAAAGCTGGTTATTCAATCTGAAAAAAAGAAATAAATTTGCAATCGATTTATTTTCGAAAAAATACAGGAAAAGAGTAGTTAACCCCAAAAAAGGTAAAGGTAGTTTTAAAAGAAAACAAAAGAAAAAAAACTAAAGATTTTTTCATTATTAATTCAATCGAGCACCGATTTTTTGGATAATTTGAGATGCCATTTCTGTGCCTTTTTGTAGGCTCTCTTTGGTTGAAGTTTTATTAATAAAACCATGGAGAAAGCCAGAAGCAAATAAGTCTCCTGCTCCAGTTAAATCTACTATCTTAAGATTTTTCTGGCCCTCACATTCCACAACTTCAGAGCCGCTAATCGCAATACTTCCTTTATCTGATCTTGTTATCACTAACGTTTTATTTAAATCTTTACCAAATCCAATTACATCATCAAATAACTTTGCATCAATTAACTCCATTATTTCTTGTTCGTTCGCAAATATAATATCTAGTTTATTTTTAACTAAATCGTAAAAACTTTTCTTGTGTCTATCTACGCAAAATTTATCAGACAAAGACATAGCTGACTTATTTGCAAGAGCCAACGCTTTATCAAAAGCCGCTTTGGGCTGGCCCTCGTCCCACAAATAACCTTCTAAAAAAACTAACTCACTTTGTTTAATAAAATTGTCATTAATATCATCAGGGGTGATTTTCCCTGCTATACCAAGAAATGTGCAC
>MDTF01005212.1_pt1 | contig 26372 bp, 27 predicted proteins | sample 811191 | NCBI WGS metagenome assembly MDTF01 (sample SAMN05326649, study PRJNA326480) | marine metagenome | isolation source: seawater | place: Southern Ocean | collected 2011
ATTATAAGTATATTTATATATTATAAGTATATTTATATATTATAAGTATATTTATATATTATAAGTATATTTATATATTATGAGACGCCTGTCACATACTTTTATTAGCGTTAATACTTCATAGATGACGTGATACATACACAAGTACTATATCACCCCTCTTTTGAAGCAAAATAAAAAGTTTTAGTAGCTCAGTTGGTAGAGCACAGGGCTGAAAACTCTGGGGTCGCTGGTTCGAGTCCAGTCTAAAACACTAAATGGTTTTAAACTTCAAATTATTTTTTAAATACGTTTTCTGAAAAATTAACTACGCGTTTGTGACCAACTTATCCCAACGGTCCAAAAATACAAATATAGTGATTAATAATAACTCTCTTTTTTATTCTTGCACACATCTAAAAATGTCAAGCGCCTTTTATAACACACAATTATGTGACATGTTAGCGTATGAAGTTCTAAATCAAGGGAAAAACGTTAATTCTCTTCATACCACAAACTCTGTAAATCAAAAGTATTCAAATTGGTCTAAAGCACAAGATACTGTCGTGGTTTACAATTTTCACTCATTAATCACTCAAAACCGTTTCTTTTTATTTACACACTCAAACACGGCTATAGTGAAATCTAAATTTCAAAATAAAAACGATTCCTCCGACTCCATAGCAGAGTTGTTCCCTGCCGCAAATTGGTTGGAGCGTGAGATTGCCGAATTACATGGTGTCTCATTTGCAGGAAAAAAAGACTTACGAAATTTAATGCTCCAATATGGGGATACATCAGCACCTTTTCAAAAGCTATTCCCTTCCATCGGACTCAAAGAGTTATTTTACGACCCTTTAAAAGATACCTTAGTTCAAAAAAACGTGTCAGTACAACTATAAAATAATTGTAAAAACGTTTACATTTATTCGATCATTTAAACGAGCTATCGTCTAGGGGTTAGGACATTAGATTTTCACTCTAATAACGCGGGTTCGATTCCCGCTAGCTTGACTTTATGTTAACCAAATGCGCCAAGATAAAGAATTCCTTTTGAAAAATGCCGACACAAGCACATGCTAAACGAAAATCAATTTCCAAAAATCACCTAAAATACAATTTGCGTTTCGTATCCTTAATATCACCTGGTTCCATAACGAATTTACGCCTATTGCAGCTTGGAGTTAAAACTCCTAAGACGCATCATAATAAGTTAGTAGTAAAACAATCCTATTTGTTACTAACTTGATTGGTATACATTAAGAATTCGAGCAAAAGCTCGTCAACAACACCCTCTTTCTTCATACAACCAAAAAATCAAACGAAGTTCACGCACTTAAAAGCACCCATGGCTCATAAAACGTTCTCTCAAGAACAATTTATCTTTAAACATTATGTAATCGTTGTCTCTTTTAAAACAACAGTCTCGGAGTCTCAAACACTGCGTACTGTTAATGATTCAATATTTCTTATACTCTCAATACGTAATACTATTCCGTTTTTCAACACGAACTTATTATTCTTAAAACGCATGAGTTTCTCTTTTTCAGCGACGGACAACGCCTTCTTTAAACTTTATTAAAAAACGTTATAAACGAACTTTACGCCCGTGTGGTGAAATTGGTAGACACGCAAGGCTTAAAACCTTGTCCTTTTAGGGTCCTGGTTCAAGTCCAGGCATGGGTAAATCAGCTATGATACGTTTTCAAAACTCGTTTCCGTTTCTCTTCTATATTATACAACACAGTTTCTCTTAAGTCCACGACTTTTTCAAAACTTAAGTCTTGACATCAACTGCCTTACACCCCTTGGACCTCTCTGCATACCGTTTTGGTTGACACACGTAGTATTTATATACTTAATCTTATGGATTTTAATTCGAAACTCATTAAACTGAACTAAATTAATTAATGGTATTCGTTACGTTCTCTAACTTATGAAGCTTAGTATATTTTTTTTCATTCACATATATCACATTCATTTTCTGTACGATAGTTTATTGCTTACCCACGTTGACTAATAAAAATGCATACTCTGTCTCAAAAAATAACTTCAGCTTTAAATACATCAACTCCTTTGACGTATTACCTGTACTAGTAACTCCTGTACTCCTGTTATTAATAATTCAGCTTTTATGAGTCAGTCCGTCTATTTCGGCTTGGTTTGGTCACTTAATATTTAGTGGTATGCAATTAAAAATAACTTACCTTATAATGTTTACTTACGTAGGAGTGTTAGTAACATTTACTTCCACTTCATATTTCTCTTCTCGTGAAATTTACGATTTTATAATTACCATCTTTAACTTTTTCTACTGAACTGTAATTCTGTTTATGTCAAATTCCATTTTCACATCGATCTTCATTATTGAGGTTTTATCAACATTAATCTTCCTCCTGATTATTACTTCAACATTCTCCACGACGTTCTTCTACAGAAATATTAATTTTTCACACGGACACTTATTTCAGCAATCAACCCCTCAAACTTACTTACAATCACTCCTTTTCTTCTTTTGAGTATCTTTAATTTCTTCCTTAAATCTATTCCTATTTTGTTTATTCTTTTATCTTAAAGTACTTACTTTAGACTGGTTCTTAATCGAATACGTTTTTGTCTATCTTACAACAATTAGCTCTCTAAAAGATTTAATCTTTATTGGTATGTCATGGTTCATCCTAATCTTTTGCTTGTTCCTCAAATGCGGTATAGCGCCGTTATACATTTGAAAGCCTACGTTCTTTAAAGGTATTCCTTTCCACACAATATTTTTTTATATCTGTTTCTTCTACTTTTTCCTATTTGTGTTCGTCATTCATTTACTTACGTCTTATTTTTCAGAGGTTTTCTATTTCTATTCTTACGTAACGACTATCTTTTTATTATTTGGTTTAGTAACACTACTATTTATAGTCTGTGATTCATACTACTTGAAGTCATTTTTAGCTATAAGTAGTATCTTAAATTCTTTATTTGTCTTCATCGCATTGTCTTCTGTCCATAATACACCGGTTGTGTTCTGAATGTAATTAAATTTCATATAAATGGCAGTAGTTAAAAGCCCTAAAAACAATAAACGTAAGGTATTATGAATGTCCAAATTTAAAACCAATAACAAAACAAAGACTCACGCAATCAAAAAAACAAAGACTCACTCTAAAATAAAAGTTAGTTCTTTTTCAAAGCTATGGCATCGTAGGCGTGCTGAATTAACAGTGCGAAATGTTTTACCGTTCCTGACCAGTAATTAATATAAATGTTATTTTATAACCATTTTAATGACTCGAATGTTTTATTATTCACGTATATGTTTATTTACAACACATCGCTGATTACACTATTTTGAACTTTGTTTAGTGTCGTGACAACGAAATTCAAAACCTTACAATCTTTTAGTGGTTTTAGTTTCAACGCGTTTTACCTAACGTTAACTACGATATTACTATTTTCTATGGCAGGAGTACCCCCTTTTATCGGTTTTTTTTCAAAACTCTTTATACTAACGTTAATCACTAATAACTCTTTTGTGTTATTATACACTATCTTCTTTGTTGTTCTTTTTATTGGTTTATATTTCTACATCCAAAATATCCGATTCCTACACTCAACTAATAGCGGTGAATTAGACTATACGTACCTAACGAGTAATGAACGGGTAGTACCTGTTTTTTATTACTCGTCAATCCTTGTTTTAACTATAGTTATCTTCGGTGCTATTTATATCGAAGACATTTTACTTTTGTTCACATGAATCCTTTTATAGGAAAAATTCCAATCAATATAAATGTCATTAAGCCCTAAAAAATTTGATTTCAAAAATCGACACAAGCAACGAAAATTCTTAAATTTCCGTTATCAAAAACTAACTTACGGTCACTTTGGCTTAAAGCTCTTACAGCCGCTCTGGGTAAGCGGTAAGCAGATATTAAGATACAAACTCTTAATTAAAAAGTCTGCCAAGCGTGCTGACAAAACATGCCGTAAAGTTTGATTTAACCTATTTCCGCACTTACCCATGACCAAAAAAGTCGCAGGGTCTCGTATGGGTAAGGGAAAAGGTAAGCTAGCCGGTTGAATCGCACAACTATCGCCGGGTGTAAATATGTTCGAACTAAAAAATGCCCGACCAGGAAGAGCTGTGTACTTTTTCAAACAAGTTACTTATCGCCTACCAGTGAAATCGAAATTCGTCTCTAAAAACACAAAAAAATTGCCTTTACTTTGGAGAAACTCGAAAAAAATATCTCACGAAAACTTTTTTAGCTAATGTTGTGGTATGGTTACGTCTATTATCTCGTATTTAATATTATTTTAGTTTCTTCCGTAATATTTTTATTTCGTCTTTACGTTTGAAATGTTATTACAAACCTCGTTTCTAACGCACTACTATCTAAGTTTTTTATTTCTAGCTTATTATTTTTTTTTTACGTCACTTTTACAACACTTCACTACTTACTAGATTATTATCAAGATTTAATTCTTATTACCAGCACGACTTCGGACCTAAATTTACTGAGTACGTGATTTTTCAATAAAGTAATAGATACAAATGCGACTAAATTAAACATGATCCAAGTTTACTTTTACCCATTTATATACGTCTTTTTGTTGGTAACAGTTTTATCCGTCGTTTTCTGTTTATCTTATAATACTGATGAGTTGTCAGCATTTATGTTTTATTGTATTATTATATTAGTAGCCGGCTACGCGCTTTTTTTTACTGATTCCTTAATCTTGTTTTTCTTCGCATATGAGATGTTACTTGTTCCTTCGTTTTTCATTTTATATAAATTCGCGAAAACGCGTCGTTGCGTCGAAGCGGCTTATTTAATGTTCTTTTGAACACAATTCGGGGCTTTATTCTTAATTTTAGGTTTACTGTATTTATTTTTCACGTGTAATAGTTCACATTTCTCCACGATATCTTTTTACTACTTTAATCCATTCGAGGTAAATTTTTTATTCATCTGTGTACTAATCGGGTTCGGAGTAAAGCTACCTATCTGACCGTTTTATGGATGATTACCGAAAGCACACGTGGAAGCGTCAACTAATTTTTCCATTTTCTTAAGCGGGGTGTTAGTTAAATTTGCGTTTTTTGGGCTACTTAAATTTCTTTTAACAATTCACCTAGAGCCGACGTTTATTTACGTCTACCCCTTTTTAACAATCGGTCTAATCGATGCAATCTTTAAGTTGTTTTACCAAATTGATCTCAAAAAATTAGTAGCTTATTCAACCGTAGTTGAAATGCACTGATTAACAATTTGTGTCGTTAGTGGTCAATCAAATTTAATGTTAGCGAGTTTTTGCATGATGATTAGTCACGCATTACTATCTACCAACTCATTTTTACTAGTGGATGCTATAGCCCGACGATTTAAAACACGACTACTAACCGAAATAAGCGGTTTAAATTTTATGTGCCCCAAACTCTTTCTTATGACCTTACTTAATACCCTCATATTTTTAGGCTTTCCGGGGTCCATAATGTTCGTTTCAGAGTTCTTATTCTTTAGTTTTCTTTTCGATCTATTTCCATTCTTAGCGTTATTTTTATTAGTATTTCTATATCTGATTGGACCTACGTTTTTCTTCAGATCTTGAATGAATGTTATGTTTGGTTTTTCAAAATCACTTTCAACACGAATTCCAACTGATCTTACGACGAGAGAATTTCTTTTGTTTTCTTCTATCTCATTCTTGATGTATTGGTTAGGTGTCTCATGACAAGCTCTCGTAATTTAAAAAGTATAAATGGCAACATGTATTCAATCTGTAAATCGAAAACGACCTTTACGTAAACCCGGCCTAAAATATAAAAATCCGACTTTTTCTAGAACCCCGATTTTAAAAAGATGTCCTCAAGCAAAAGGGATCGTTACGAAATTAGCAACCATGTCCCCTAAAAAACCGAATTCAGCCGTTAGGCACGTAGCGAAAGTTGATTTAAACAACGGTCTTCGCTTAACGGCCCGTTTACCAGGGCGCGGTTACCTATGTTCAAAATACAATCGAGTGTTAATCGAAGGTGGTAGGGCAAACGACCTACCGGGAGTAGGTTACACCGCCATCAGAGGTGTATTTGACTTTTCACCTGTCGTTGGTAAAAAAAAACGACGATCAGTTTATGGTGTCAGTCGACCAAGTGGTTTTTCAAAACATGTCAGGAGGTGTTTTCGTAAATAATAACTAATGAAATTAGAATGATTATCTTCAAGAGTTTTATCACTAATAACATGAGCAAGAGCAGGTTCTTTATGACCTTTAACTTTCGGCTTAGCTTGTTGTGCCGTCGAAATGATGCACGCAGCAGTAAGTCGATACGACATGGATCGTTTCGGAATTATTTTTAGAGCTTCACCGCGACAATCTGATCTTATAATCGTTGCAGGTACTTTAACCAATAAAATGGCACCTTGTTTACGTCGATTATACGAGCAAATGACTGAGCCTAGATGGATTTTGTCCATGGGTAGCTGCGCTAACGGTGGTGGTTATTACCATTATTCATATTCAGTAGTGCGTGGTTGCGACAGGGTATTACCTGTCGACACCTATGTACCTGGGTGTCCCCCTACTGCCGAAGCTTTAATTTTCGGTTTAATACAATTGCAAGGGAAAATAGGGTTTACTTTATCAGAATTAAATTCTTCAAGCGAATGGTACGGAAATGATCATATTTAAAAACATTTAAATTAACAACACCTAACACTCTAGCACCTATTAAAGCTGTTAAGTCGTTTAAAGTATTTCGTAAGACAACTCGTTTTAAAAAATACAGCCGTGGTATCACAAAAATCGTTCGGCGAAAGTACATGACACGTAAGCGTAAGTCAACAGCCTTGTTCGCATATTATATCACTAAAGATTGAGTTTATCATTACTTAAAATTACGTCAGTTTGAAAGATTTTACCAGTCTTTTGGTTTAGCAAACGTCGCGTCCTATGCCGCTGATTTCGATGTCTTTAAGGTTGCGCCTGAACGCATAAACGAGGGTGGTATTCACATCTTTTCTGTGAGTAAGTCTATTTTCTCATATTTTCAGCGTAAAAACATATCCACTAATTCCGCCCTAAGGCAAAGTAAGGTATATAACTCAAAACAGACTTTCATACAAACGGATTCCTTCGAAACACTCTCAAATTCTTTATTAGCGTACCCTATCGCAGCCAACTTAGAAAATTACGAATACCCCACCATAGGTGATACTTGGGCAACTTCACAGCATTCGCAAATTCTTAAAGCGTTACAACTCACGCAGTTTAAATCAACTTTAAAATTCATACAATCGTATAAGCGAGTTTTAGTTTTATTGTCTTTAAAAAACAACTTCGATACAAATAAATAAATTAATGAATTTAGTAGAACAGGCTTCTTTCCAGAAATTTGAAATGTGTAAAATCGGAACCACCTCAGGCGCCTCAAGAAATACTAAAATTTATAAAAATAACTTACCCTTCTCATTTAAATTTAAACAACTAATGTTGAATTATAAATGACGAGCCGGTCGTTCTACAAACGGGCGTGTCATTCTATGAACACGGCAAGCTAAAACGGTTAAATACCGTAAACCGTTCATAAACTATACTTTTCGGTACAAAAATATTGCCTTAGTCGCGGGTTTTATCTTAATACCTAAGTGTAATAAGTTGGTGTCCTTGTTATTCCTGTCTTCAGGAGCAGTCACTTATGTTTCTACAACTACAAATCATAGACTCTTTCAGTTAACACAACTAAAGGGTTTAGTGTTAAGCAAAATAAATCTCCAAAAAAACGTAAACCGGTATTACCCTATAAGTGTTTTTGCTAACATCTTTTTCATCATAGCAAAGCTGCCAAAAAATAAACCCGTATGTTTGGTTGAAACCATCCCAAATAAAGGCGTTCAGTATGTTCGAAGTACGGGCTCCTCCGCGTCTATTCTTAAAATGGACTCACGAATTGGTACCGCATTGATTAAGTTACCTTCCGGCATGAAAAAAGTATTCTCAACTTATTCTATAGGTTCGCTTGGGTCGGTCGCCTTACCGGAAAATAAAAAATTTACTAACGCAAGCGCCGGTTATTACCGTCGTCACGGTATGAAATCTCAAGTTCGTGGAGTCGCAATGAATCCAATTGATCATCCACACGGTGGACGAAACAAAGCTATCAAATACCAACGTACTCCCTGAGGAAAAACTACCAAATACAAATAATATTAATTAATGGGTCACCTCTTTTTAAAAAACATAAATCTTACTCAAAATAAAAAACTTACGTACTTTTCTGCAAGTATGTGACGATCTATATACTTAATCAGCTCTAACCCCGTCTACCACACGCGGGAAAAAAAAATATACAATCGGTCAACGACCATTCCTACAGTCTTTAACGGTCATGAAATCCTAATTCACTCAGGTAAACGTTGACATACTCGACGTGTAAATGACTGAATGGTTGGTTTCAAAGCCGGTGAATTCACATGAAACCGTAAGTACGCACTCTTCAAAGCAAAACAGCTCCGTAAAAAAAAAGGAAAGGGTAAAAAATAGCTTATAAATGCGTTTTGAACATATATTACAAATATATTGAACTAAGGGTTACTTTTTTGGTGGTAAGTTATTTTATTTTGATAAAACTTGTAACGAATTAATATCCGAAACGCCTGGCTTAGGACTTCATTTTAAAAAACTGTTGTCAGATCGCTTTGAGTTAGGGTACTTTATTCAAAATCAACCACAGGAACTTCTAACTTATTACCAAGAAAACAACCACACACCTCTTGAAAAACCAATCAACGTTTTATTTTCTCAAGTCAATTCAGTAAATCATCAACGTTCCGAGTTACACCGACTAAACGTTATCCGTCTTTACTTAATAAAATCATACAGAGGTCGCTGTCATGCTTTAGGTAAACCTGTGCGGGGTCAACGTACATGATCTAATGGATGGAATTCGTTCAATAGAAATACAGAACTACGTGCTTTTATCAGTGAGATGAGACGCCTCATCCGTCAAAACAAAAAAGAAGAGAAAATTAACTACAAGGTTGTTAAGAAGAAATACGCATCCAAAAAAAAAAAAAAAGGAGCGACTAAATCAGTAAAAAAAACCTGATTCTAAATTTTAAGATTCTATTAAAGAAGTTCCTTCAACGCACGACGTCTTCACGAGCCAATCATTTATATCCAATTTAAACTTAAACTTCCAAAAATACTTGATTAGTCAAAAATTTGTACCTTATTCTAAATACACAGTACGTCTTTTAAAACAAAACAAGTCTTATTCAAAGTTCATAAGCCCTTACAGTGGGCTGTATCTTAAAAACTCAAACCCTGTCCAACACGAAATACTTCCTTTAAGGGCGTATAATGTCACTAATCAAAATTTCTATGACCTTTACAACGAGTGGTATTACAAAAACCTTCAAGTCGTAGGCCAAAACGTTTCAGAATTTTCACTTGACTTGAAACCAACAAAAACGCTCACCTGTCTTCATCAGATCGAACCAGAATTATTTAAAATTGAGTCTAAGTTTAGGAACAGGCGCAAAACTCGTTCTACTATAAAACATGCATTACTCACGAACCTAAAAACGATAGGTAATAAATCAATCAAAAAAAGATTAAAAAACCTCCGTAAAGCCAATTATAAATTACCCTCTACGACGGGCTTCAAAAAGAGTACAAAAGTGGTGAGTGCCAAAGATACAATCCATACAATCCTGCACGAAAAACAAGCAACCAGAGTACCCACTACTAAAACCTTTTTTAAGCAAAAGAAAAACTTACGACGTACACTATACACATCTTTTCGATTTCCCAACTTAATAACTTTAATGAGATCGTTACGCCAGTATAAGTTTAAGAAAAAGTATGTTACCTCTACTTTTTATCAACAAGAGAATGTGAAGGTAAGTCATAACCACCAAAATCCGTATAACTATCTAAGTCGACCAAAAACACTTAATCTATCTATAGACACGCCCGACTATACGGCTACTATGTTAACTAGTACATTAGACAACGTCAAGTCGAATTTTACAAAACGTGCTCTTAGTAAACTACCTGCAAAGTTAAGTAAAGGGGGTCATACTAAGTGGTTTCCTCATTTCTCACGTAAGTATAAAAAAACTTATTTTTTACGTTATACTAATTCACACTTACTCGCTTTAAAAAAAACACAGCCTCAATGAACGCATCTTATAAACGTGCCCGAACCGACTTTATACGTCTCGAACAAAAAGCACATGAGTTACTATTCTAAAAACTTACTCATCGGCACCCGCAGCGCTCAACAGTATAAAAAAACTCCTCAGACTAATGCACAAGGGTTTACGAAATGGGGTCGACGTACGTGGCGAAAAAAAAACACAACATTTACTAATGATGCGGTACACAGTCACATTAATAAGAATAATCATAGGTTACTAGTCGGTGCTAAGAGAGTTATACCGTCTCAACATAGTTTAAGAAACAGTTCGGCTCCCACGACCGGACGTACTTTCTTAACGACTTATATTCTTAAACACAAAAAAAAAATTCTACTAAAGAGGCTGCCCCTGCTTAAGGTAAAAAACGTAAGTTTTAAATTACAGAAAAAATATACAAACCTTCTTATCTGTAGTAACAAACCGTTACAGATTAAACAACGCAAGCACGTTAATAAATGACTATTTTTAAGTAAACCTTTCACCTCTTTTCTTAAACAGAAAAAAAACGGAAACAGAAAAAAAAAAAAAACACTCAGTCCTCAAAAGAAAGTATAGTGAAATTTCAAACGTAAAAATTTGTAATCCCTCATTCTACCTTTTTAATACCGTACTGAAGGTCCCTACAAAAGCCTATTTCCAAACCCGTCACCCTTTGAACAGGTTTGGTCGAAGTACAGCACCTAACGTAATCAAACCATTAAAACTACACAGTCGAATTAATAAACCATTCATATTGAACTCGTCGATTATGTTTTTTACAAAACTACTCTTTAAAACCAAACAAAAACCTTACAACTTTAAATTTATATTTAAAAAAAAACTTTTTTCATTTCTTTACCCAAATGAAGTCAGGAACGCCCTTCTATTTAAAAAAAAGCAATTCGTATTTTACAAGTTGATTTTCAATAAAAGTAAAAAGCTAAACCGCTCCAATTTTTATTCAACAAACAAACTCAAAAAAGTGTTTAGGTACCATCAATTAAAACTTTCACTAAATCAACAGTACGACTTTTTTACAAAAAACACCCTACTTAATCCTAAATTAAGTACCAACTCATCTAAACTTGCATACTTTACAAACGAGGCCGCCGAAGTCGAAGACAGTGACAGCTTTAATTTTAGGGGTATGAATAGCAACTTTAAGCTTTCTGAAGTTAAAATCCCTCGAATACAGTTCAAGCCCGGTTACCAACGTTTATGGCGACGCGCACGTATAGCATTAAAAGAGTCGCTGCAGGTCAAATTCATTTACCAACAAAAATTATCGCGTTACATTGTGCGGTTCTTTCGCCAAACGAATTATTACACGTTTAGTCGGTCCGAGATGGAATTACAAAAAACTATTATTTATTCACGACTTTTACCAGATATGCCTACTGTGGCCATTTTCTTAAACCAGTCACTAGTTTATTTAAATGGTAAATCAATTACAAACCCAAAAACGATTGTACTACAAAATGACGTTATTCAGTTTATCATCTCCCAGTGGTACTACATCGCATTTAGGTGAGTTGCTAATTGGACACTCAAACGTAATAAGAAATTCAAGCGATTGGTTTATAAAAAAGGTCTAGCTTCGCGCCATAAGGTAATGAAGCTAAAAAAACAAAAAAGTTATTATACTCCTCATTGAATTTATTTAGCACGGTACGACATTTCCGACATCAAACCTTATTTAGAGGTTGATTACTTAACCTTGTCAACATGCATTATATATAACCCTTACATGCTTCATTACTTCGCTCCCGACGAAACTCCGGATTGACGTGCAACGATTTATCGTTTATACAACTGAAAATATATAACATAAAGCAACCTAATAGGTTTTCCGCTTTTTTATGAAATCATCGATGTTTAATTTTTGACAATCACCCTTACCTCAAAATTCATTTTCTGAACGAAAAATAAAAAACTTCGTTCTAAATTTCGGTCCTCAACATCCAGCAGCTCACGGAGTTTTACGTCTCGTACTACAATTAAGTGGTGAGCTCATTGAGCGAGCTGACCCTCACGTTGGGTTCCTTCATAGAGGAACAGAAAAGTTAATTGAAAAACGAACTTATCTAAAATCAGTCCCCTACTTTGACAGACTTGATTATGTTTCAATGATGACTCAAGAGCATGCATTTTGTGTTGCAGTCGAATCATTATTAAAAACAACCTCACACACAGCATTATATGTTCAAATCCGGGTACTCTTTGATGAGTTAACAAGGGTACTAAATCACTTACTCGCATTGTCCTGTCATTCTCTCGACGTCGGTAACATGTCGCCCGTATTCTGAGCATTTGAAGAGCGTGAGCGTTTAATGGAGTTCTACGAACGTGTTTCGGGTGCACGTATGCATGCTGCTTTTTACAGACCTAATGACTTAGATTGAACCGGCCTTAACCATCAATTTTTCTTAGACGTGGCTCTATTCTCACGTGACTGCTTTAAATCCTTAACAGAGATCTTTGCTGTGTTAACCACCAACGCTATTTGAAAAACTCGTTTAGTAGGTATCGGTAGTGTTAATTTAAATGACGCTATTTCGTACGCCGCATCCGGCCCTGTAATTAGAAGTGTAGGGGTTCGAAAGGATGTTCGCTTCTATAAATCAGAAACCTACGCTTCGTATTGATTCCTTTCCTTACACAGTTTTTTAGGTAAACGTGGTGATAGTTACGATCGATTCCTAATCAGAGTTCGTGAAATGTATGAAAGTATCAACATTGTATTTCAAATTTTATCAAACTTAACCAATAACCGCTCATCCTCAACTAACCTTAACAATGAAAAAGTGGATTTCTTTTCTTTTTTTGACTTTTTATATAAAACCAAAAAAAACCAATTAAATAAAAAAACAAAATACACTTCCATGGAAGGACTAATCCAGCATTTTAAAAAATACAGTGAGGGTATCAAAGTCCCTAAAGGGTTCGCATACGCCGCTGTTGAGGCCCCAAAAGGTGAGTTCGGCGTCGCACTTATTTCAGACGGGACTTCAAAACCTTATCGGTGTAAAATCAGAACACCTGCTTATCACCATATGCATGTAATGCCACGTATGCTTCAAGGTCATTACTTAGCAGATCTCGTCACAGTCTTAGGATCTCAAGATATTGTTTTTGGGGACGTTGACCGGTAAAATACATTTAATTTATGGATAGACACGACTTATGAATCAGTATGGACAATTATAAAAGAAAAGTATTTCTAAAAAACGAAACAAAAAAAGCTCTTTTAAAATCGATAAAAAAAAACAAAAACGTCACATACACCAAGAGGCACCTTGCTTCTTTTTACATGTCTAATCTCACCCGTTTTTCGAGCCAAAACATGCACGTTAATCGGTGTACAACTTCGGGTCGAGCTTGAGGTGTAAATCGTAAAACATTAACATCTCGTTTCGTTTTCCGTAAAAAAGCATACGACTCGTTAATTCCTGGTTGTAAAAGGGCTAGTTGGTAAATTGTTCCAGACTAATTTATTTTTTCAAAAATAAATTCTATGTTTTCCTATTTTTCTATTTTAATCTCCCACTTCTTTCAATATCTCATTGAAAACCTTAAATCCTTAATGTACGGTTTAGAAATTATTTCCCATAAACATCTAATCCATATTTCTTATTACGATTTACTAGTTGACATTTCCGAAGGTTTCGGTGTCTGAATGGTAATTTTAATTTTAGTAACTTCATCATTACTAACTTTGACTTTAATCCACTCAATGACGTCACCTTCTTTATCAATGTCAAAAGGAATTAGTGTAGATAATACAAAGCTTTCCGTTAGTAAGTCAATTACATACAAAACCTTCACACGATTTAAAACCTTTACATCTTTAAAACTATAATACAATTTAATTCATGAAATGATATGAATTCAACATACTCGACCTTTACTTAATTGTCTATAACAAACATATAGGCCCCACTCTCTACTCTTTAGGTTTCATTGACTTTTCGCACCAAGTAACCAATTACACCGTTGATTTTTGTTTCAATATTTGCCCCTCACTTATTCTTAAATACACCTCAGCCGCAGCTATCGTGATCGCATTAAAGTTTATTTTTCTTATTGCTTTACTAGTTTTTATTCGAGGTGGTATTCCGCGTTACCGATATGACTTTTTAACTAAAATAGGTTGAATAAAATTTCTTAGCTTAGTTATAGCTGTTTTTTTGTCTTCCTTTTTACTAGTCGTGTTAATGTAGCGTTACTCAAACTATCTTTACTGACCAATTATTAAACTTAATCAACGCGTGCCTAAAAAAATCTCAAATTTTCTTATCTTTTTATTTACTTTTAACCTCCCAATTATTATTCAAGCATCTTACCAAAAATACGTTCGTATGGAAGTCCGCAAACTATGCCGACGTGTACTGGTTCCAATTAGACGCGAAAGCGACGAATTTAGATCACCAAAACTTACCAAAATTTAAATAATTAATGGAAACTAGCTTAATCGGTAAAGCAGTAGACTTTGGATCTAAAGAGTGCGGGTTCGAGCCCCGCGTTTCCAATTATTTGCCGTACAACCCAGTCGCTTATTTAGTAAACCATGTTAATATCGCTACTACGCGAAAAAAGCCTAAAATTAAACTAATAATTAGTAAAAAAATGCTCCCCCTTCTAAAAGCTCTACACAAAATAGGATGTGTTAGTCGTTACGTGTATTTAACTAGCTACAAAAAACATCTCGCCTTAAGGCATGTCGTGTTAACTATACCTTTTTTTAAACAAAGACCTTTTTTTAAGTCCATTAGGTTGGTATCAACGCCATCAAAAAAATACAACGTATCACTAAAGGCACTAACTTTGATATCTAATTCTTTACGATCGTCTTTTGCGATCTTATCTACACCGTACGGTGTTATAACTCATAAAGAAGCAATTAGGCTAAAAACAGGCGGTTTAATAATCTGCATAATCCATTAAAAATTTTAATTAATGTTATTTTTGAGATCTGTTTCACAACTTCTACAACTTCTAAACACTGTTTGATTTACTATCAATAGTACAGTTCTATTAACGCTCAAATTTCTTAAAAGAGAATTTAATCTTTCTATATTTTCAATCCAGTCCACTTTAGGTCTAACTCAAAACAAAACATTCACTAACTCATTAGCTTTTTTTCTAACCAAAAAAAACTATTTTTTACGTGACTTCGTTTTTTTATGACAATTTAACGACTTAATCCAGTCGAACAAGCACGACAAGACTGTGTCTAGGTACTCTAATGACTCTCAAAAAACAACTCAACAAGACCTCACCAATGATGCGCACTCGAATGTTTATAACACCGTAGTGTCAAACCCCTTTTTATTCAAATTGTATAACAACACAATTACTCAAGACTTTAATACTTATTGACTCAAAATTTCATTGACAAATTGACTAAGTAACCTAGTTAATCGTTCTTTCGGGTTCGGTTTTTATTACATCCAAGGTTTTATTTTTGTGTTATTTATTGATGCTTGCTTAACCGATGATGAACCCTTATGAGAGCCTATCGAGTGAAGCCTGGTCCAAACATGAATCTTATTTATCTTTTCTTTCGCATGAGTAGCTGAAAATTTGATTGTAAGTCGATATGGAAGTTACACAGGGCGAGACAAACGAGTATGAATGTCCTGATATAAAACTTTTTGACTTATAGAGGGTTACTACGTTATTAATTACGGCGTCGCAATCGTTTTCGTAATTATACCGTTTTATTTCGAAACCAATTATAACTTATCTTTCGTGTATTCTTGGTGACATTGATACTCGCGTGTTTTCTTTTTCAAGTTTCTTTCCTTATTTTCCATCATCTTATTAATCTCTTATTACTTACAAATGACTGTACGTTGATTAAACTGAAAAAAGGGATTATTCTTAGTCTTACTAATTAACATATTTCTTTCTTACCTAATTTACACCCAGTTTCTGATAACCTTTTTTGGTTTCTTTACGGACCCTGTGTGGTATCAAAAAACGAGACCGGTTGATTATATTCAATTAAGTCATGAACCTGCTAGATGGGGTTGAGGTTCTGCTAAAAAAGACCACTTTACTTACCACAACGTCAAGACCGTATTTTGGTTTAAAAACGACGGTCCATTCGCAGCAGCTATGATAATGTTTCAGCTTTTTTTATTTACGTGCGTCTTCTTTTTGTATATTTACTGAATATCTCTTTTTAGACGAATTTATGCTATGAAGGAAATACCGCTAACTTTCACCACTTATTGTGTGTCTTCTTTACGCCAATTCTTTTACTTCGCTTTGTTTTTTTACCTCATGATCTTCATGAGTTACATAGTTAATTATTCACGATTACCTGCTGAATTTTTATGATCAATCGACAGCGTTTCATGAACACAGAATCTTGTCCAGATTCTATGTGATTACCCTTCTTTCTTGTATTCTATTCTATTCTAAAGCAAGAACCATATATATGTTATTCGTAAAAGCTGCAAAAGTTTTAGCACTCGCTTTAGTATTTATGCCTTTAACTGGATGTGCAATCGCAACCGGTCTAATTTTCGCTTCACTTCTTAAAAGTATGTCTTACGCACCAGATTATGAAGAAACCCTATTCAATTATGCAGCACTAGGTTTCGCATTCGTTGAAAGTTTCTCTTTCTTATTATTTTTCGTTGCAATTGCAATTTTCGCAATGTAGAAATTAAAACCTCAAAGGTTTATATAATTTTAATGGGAAACATGGGACATCCAGTAATTACACGATTAGGAGTTAACCAATTTTGGTACAAGCACTGATATAGTGACAGCAGCAAACAATTAAACTTAAAGCAGGATGACTCCTTAAGTTTATTATTAGATTTATATTTAAATTACGGACTCACGTTCAAGTCTAACCCCTTCATTCATGAATACTGGTATAAGAAATTTTCAAAGAAAGTAAGAACGTATGATCAAGAAAAAAAAAACACGAAATTCTTCCGACGATTTTATTATACGAATTCTAATCTTAGTATCGAACATAGTTATTTAATCCGACATAAAACTGGGGAGTATTTTCCTATGCGTCATTGGGTCATGAAGTACGGAGGTTGAGTGATTTTACAAGTACATTGGTTTAAACCCTTGAAAATAAAATACGATAAAATAAAACATAAGAAATCTGCAAGTTTTGTAGGGGCTGTCTCAAGACCCAGAGTTTTTAAACCTACGGTAATGCGTCTTAAGTTAAGCTTATTAATGCTGTTAAAATCTTCAAAAAAAAACGTGAATGCTTACGTATTCTAATGTTTCACACCACCTTTATTTTAATAAAATAAGGATCTTGCTTAATACCAAATTATTTGTACTTCATACCAAAAATATTGAACAGCATATTGAAAAGCACTACGAAATTGAATCCAACAAAAACTATTTCTTACAGCAGCTAGATATTAGCGAAGAGTTTTACGAGGATCGATTCTTTCCATGTATCACCGTCCAAAAACAAATAGAACTCAAAAACTTGTTACTGGACGAATACGGTACTCACGAAGCTATTGACGACTTTTTCTACCTAAAAAATCGCACGTTCGCCTCGTTTTTTAGAGAGAATCGCGTTGATGTTCCTAGGTGCTTTAATCAAACGAGGTCTGTTAGGCGCTCAAATAATGAACTACATTTACTAAAATTCAATAATTACTTAATGCGGGACGGTAAACGTGCTCAGTCTTTTAAGCATTTATCGAAAGTGTTGTCCACTTCATTTAGCGAGGTCCAAGAGTTCGATGATAGACCTTTTTACACTAACTTCTCCTGACGAACGTTTTTCCTTAATTTTAATTACCTTCACGGTAAGTCGCATAACCTCAATGAGTTTACAAATTTTATTGAGCTCCCTACTACGTATGGTCATTACATGGACCCTACGTCAAAGTACATTTTAGATAAGTGGAGTTTTTACAAGTGGCTCTTTAAGAACATTTACCAAATTTTACCCATGTTCTCGTTTTATATTTATCGGGTCGATAAAAAAATATTCAAGAATACTAGAGGTAAGTCTGGTAAACACACTTTTATTTGAAAGTATGTCACTCCTTACAAACGTATGTTTTTAGTCATTCATTGATTACTAAAGGAATTAAGGGTTAAGCAAGGGCGCTCTTTACAGGATCGATTGTCTCTTCTCCTAAAATCGATTGTTTCTTCTCCCAAAAGTACTTGGGCTTATAAAGTAAAAAAGTTTTCACATAATTACGTGTATCGAAACTCGCGTAAAACGCTAGCAGAAACTTATAGAACGTCAACTAAGTAGTGTTGTGGTATGGTCATAAAAACAAAAACATTCGAACGCGTATATCTCGTGTCAAAAAACTAACAAATCTAAAATCTCTTCAACGTAATTGGAAAGTTCCTTTACTAAACCAACTAAATAAAAAAACGCTTTTCTTTCATACTCCGTTTAGATGGGATTTAGTAATAAGTGAAAATACCGACACTCACTTTAAAAGTATCTTCATGTATTCCCCTACATACCATTTCGCACTAGCAATACCGAACGGTCTCGTCGAGTTTAGTTACGACTTAAATACCCGCATGGTTATTATACATTCACTTTATGCAAATAATTATTACAAGGTATTTTGGGTAAAGTTCCGTGAATGTGCGAGTTTATTCTACGCTCCTCAATTTCTGAAATTAAAGTTCAAAGGTAAAGGTTACTATGTTTATAAAAATAAACGTAACACGATAACACCTCAATTTGGTTACGCACACCGTTTGTACTTATACTCATACTTCGTATCTGTCAAGTTTTTAAGCAAAACAAGTATATTCCTGTTCGGTTTTTTAAAGTCCGATCTACTTAAGGTAGGTCACGGCCTAAAACAAATGAGACCTATTAACATATTTACAGGGCGTGGAGTACGCTTTGCGAAACAAGTAATATACAAAAAACAAGGAAAAGTAAGTTCCTATAGATAATTATGTTTTGAACTTCTATTAAAACCAAACTTAGACACCTATCGCGTATCATTTTAACGTATATTGCCTACGAATCTAACTTGTCAGTTATCCTCATAAAATTAGAACTCCTTTTTTTTACGATTGTTATCCTTTTCGTTTCAATTTTTATCTAATACCAATAATTAACTAATGGGTGACTACGAAGTATTTTTATCAGCAATGTCAATTTGTATTTTAGCAATTTTAGTCTACAACGTGATTACGGTTCTGTCATTTAAAGACTTACTGCGTAAGTTTGGTTTCATGAAAAACACACGACGTGACTATTACGAATGTGGGTTTAAGCCTCAAAATCAGAGACCTATTAAAATCTCTTTACAATTTTTATTAATTTGTGTTTTTTTCCTTTTATATGATATTGAGCTTGTTTTCTTATTCCCTTTTGCCTCAGGATCAACACTTCTTGGATTATACGACTTACTCTTAATCGTATTATTTTTCGTAGTTCTTTTAACAAGTCTAGGTATCGATTATGAGCGTCATGCGCTTTATTGACAAAATTAATTATTAAATTATGTTAGAAGGAAGAACTTTTAGACGAGCCCTATGAGGATATCACCCAAGTTTTCAAAATATTGATATAATTACTAACTGAAGCTGAAATTTAGTTTCATTATCATCTATGATCTTTTCCTATTTAAATTTTTTCGTAAATAGGTTAGTACTCCCATTTTCCAGCGTAACCTCCATTATTGGTTTCATGTTATTACTATCTATCTTAATGCAATTACTATCCGGTTTCTTTTTAGCTTGATATTACATTCCTGAACCTGGACTCGTAGTCGAGTTACGAGAAGAAATGTTTAATGATACTCGCTTCGGTGGAGAAGTGTTTTATATGCACGTTAGAGGAGTTGATACTTTAATGGTGTTATCTTACATGCATATTTTAAAAAAAATCTACTTAAAAAATTACATCACTTCTGAATCTGATGGGTGAATGTTAGGTGCTTACGCATTTTTATGATTCCATTATATTATCGCATTAGGTATTTCCTTAAGTGCGTCTCATTTAAGTGACCTAACCTTAACTATCATTGCTAACATTTTTTGATCTGTTTTCAATAATATTTATAAAACTTACTACATCATCTTTACTAATAAACATTTAAATATCGATCAATTAACCAGATTAATGGTATTACATTATTTTACACCTTGGTATTATTTATACTTAGTAAAATTACATATTTTATTCTGTCATGAATCTTGAGATACTGATTCTGGTGAAACTACTTATGAAGATAAGTCAGGTTCTTATATCTCATGATTTTACGACGCATTTTTAAAAGAAATTCAAGATGCAGCATACTGAACTCTTTATGTTTTTGTTTATTTCTTTTTACACCATTTTAACGGGGCAACTGTAAATTATTTCTTCTTTGAAAGATGAAACATTTCTGAATTAGATGAAGTTAGATTTTATGGAGTCGCACCTCATTGATACTTCCGACCTTTAATGGGTATTTTAGTTATCTCACCTACTCATTATGAAGGTTTAATGTGAATGGGTTTATTTTTTGGTTTACTAGCATTTATGCCCGTAATCTATAATTGCTATAATGTCTTTCATAAATATGTTGCAACCTTACCTATGCAAAATTCCTTACTACAAACTAGTTTCTTCATTTTCTTTATGATGTCTTTATATTGTACCGCAAGTATGCTTCCTTGTGGCCGTTATTATTACGACCCAGAAGGTGGTTACGTAGGTAATCCTTGAGTTAAAATCTCTTACCAGTTCATTTACCTATATTTAGGTTGAATGATTCATCACCTTGACTTATTTGATCATTACATTTTCCAATTTAGTCAAACCTTAGTTAGAAAATGTAGCTCATATTCCGCACGTACTTTATTTGCTAGACAATCCGCAATGAACGAAGAGTCTTCTAACGAAGTATTCGAGAAGTAACAATTTTAGATTACGTCTAAATATTTGATCAATTGAAAAAACACAACTACATTATTTATCAATCTTCAACACATTTTCTATAAACTTTCGTTAAGTCTGTCCAAGAACGAAACTTTATACGTTATCTGAGATAGGTTTATATCTCAATCAACTTTCATAACCACTTACTATAGTCGAAATGAGAACATTTGGGGTGATGGGTTTCTATTTGATTTCCTACAAAAAAAAACAGCCGATGCGTGAGTCCGTCGTTTTGTCATTTATACCGGCTTTCTATTTAGTGAGCGTTTAGTTTTTGACTCGGTAGTACGTATTTATTTAGACAACTTAATTTGACCTGGACACAGCTATAGTACGTTCGAAGCTAATAACGTTTCAGAGATGCTATCAATCGTGATTTTTTTGATTCTCACATGCTTTTTCTTACTTGTAAGCCTTACGCCGTTTATGGTTTAGGTTATTTCGGTTCTCGGAATCAGTACACTCTTTATTTAACTTATGTTATCCGAATTCGTTTTACTAGCCAGTCTATTTGTTGTTCTTTTAACTTTATTTGTCGTACTCACCGAACGTAAACTCCTGGCGTTCGCCCAAAGGCGTATGGGACCAACTTTAATGGGGCGAAATGGTGCATTTCAAATCTTAGCGGACTTGTTTAAAATGCTTACTAAAGAAATTTTCTTAATACCTCGACCGGCGACCGTCATGGCGCCTATTTTTTTGTCTCTCCTATTCGCAACTCAGTTACTCTTCTCCTTAAATTTCATTTGAGGGCCAAGTATGTTTTTAGTTGATTCTGTAGACTCAATGGTTCTGTACCACCTCATTTTAATATTATTATCAAACATTTTTTTCTCTATCGTTGGGTTGTTAAGTCAGTCCCGTTATGCAATTATTGGTACAGTAAGGGGTCTAGTCCACATGATCTCATTAGATATCTTTATTACTGTGTTGTACTCATTACTGGTTTTCAGCTCACAATCTACAAATTTTCATGACTTCGTGATCACCCAAACCGGGTACTGATATATTTTAATTTACGCGCCTGCTGCGTCCGGTTTCGTAGTGGTTTTATTCTTAGAATCCAAACGGGCACCCTTCGATCATGCTGAAACTGAATCAGAAGTCGTCGCAGGTTATTCTACAGAGTATAACGGTCCGATGCTCTTAATGTTTTTCTTAGCTGAATACCTCCATTTGGTTATCGCCGCTTTACATTTCTTATTATTTTTTTCCGGTGGGTGATTCTCGTTCGAGATTTTATCTTTACTGCCTCCAATGTTTGCTGCGTACCATGATACTACGTTGTATACATGGTTAATTTTTTAGACTCTGAATTTATCTTATACGAACATACGGAATATCTTATTGTTGGTATTACTGGCAGAGTATATTTCTGTAAAGTACGTTTTTTTACCATACACGTTTATTCAAAACGCGTTAATATATTTTGTGTATACAAGTGCTTTTATGCTACAAGTAACTGTTTTGCATTTTGATCATCTTCTAGACCCGTTCTATATCTTTTTATAACAACGGTCTAATGTTTAATTTTTATACCTTCTACAAATTTTTAATTGTTACTATGGTCTGGGTGATGTATTCAAGTACACTAACTCAAACATCTGATTTATACTGTAATTTTATTGACTTACATACGCGGCTATGGGTAAACGAATTCTTCGTAAACACGTACTATTTTTATTGAACCAGTTTCTGGTACTTAACAGCTGTGGTTATTATTACTAAGTTAACATTCACGCTTGCGTACTTACGTACAATCAACTCGGCTCTATTACTACTTATATGTTGGTTGATCGTTTATTCACTTACAACTTTTGAGTATTGAGGTTACGCTTATGTGAACACAGACTTCTTAAAGCCAGAATACCAAATTAACTCGTTGTTAACGAATAGTATTAACAAGTATCACCCGTTTATTTTTTATTTTACCCTTACATGGTTATATGTCATGAACTTATACTCTACGACCTTGTTCAGTAGTAAAGCTTTTTTCTCAAACCACCAAAAACTATACGTAATTCGTAATTTAGGTTTCTTTTTACCGATGATTTACTTTACGCTTGGGTTAGGGAGTTGGTGAGCTTTACAAGAAGGGTCTTGAGGCGGTTGGTGGAATTGGGATTCGTCCGAGGTCTTTGGTCTTATAGTTATGCTGTTTTATTTACACGTAATACATAAGTCCTCACGTAATCTAACCCAATTAAATGTAAAGACTTTGGGTAACGCGTTTTTCTTTCTGCTCATCTTCATTTACGCCCTAATCCAACTTAATTTTGACTTAGTCTCGCATAATTTCGGTACTAAAATAAACCAGTTTATAAACTCCGACCAACTATTTTACATAGTGTTATGCGCGTCTTCCCTGTCCACGGCCTACTTAATACAGTCTCGCTTAAAGCAATTAAATACTTATTCAGCTCCTAATAAAATTACGAAGCTCACTGTCAAGATTTTTCTCTTCACGTCGTTAACAGTAACCGTCACTCTACTTAGTTTCACGGAACTCGTTAACAACTTTTTTTGACTTTTACTAAAAACGAACGTTTTGAATATTATAAATTTTACTTCGTACTACACACCACTAACCCTAGTCATTTTATACCTACTCCTAACCCGCACCAACGTTTTCTCTATATCAGTGTTTTTTTACCTAACGTGCAATTTAGAGAGTCTTTACTTGCTATGTGTATCAATTACTCAGAACTCGAAAGTATACAACCTGCACACACTAGTTTACTTATTTATACTAATCACTTACCATTATCTAAACCAAAGCTTGATTGATTGAGGTTGCGTTACAAGCAACAGCCATTCATTCATTAGTCAAGGGTTAGTTGACATTAACAATATCTTTCTAAAGTTGAATACGACGTATGTTGAAATATCTTCGATAAGTTTGTTTGATAATCAAGTAGCTTCGACCGGGTGAAATTTTATACAATGATCTACGAATCAACAAGTACATACTTTTCAGCATGAGCTATTTTCTGCTCTGACGTTTCAAGGACTACAAAGTTCTTTATTCGAGTATCTACACAGTATTTGTGTCGTTGATTATTCATCACAAGTGCTTGTATCGCTCACAGTTCTTTTATTGGTTCTCTTCGCTAGCACCCGTAAACGAGCAACAGTAATATTATTTTAGTAAAATCAGTTATAGCTTAGTTAAATTTTCGACAAAAAACTGTTTACAATAATATTATGATAGGATTTGTAGTACAAAACTTCTACACAAAAAACTTCTTACTCAAAACACAAAAATATAACTCGCTAGTGTTAGCGCACAATACTCAGTTAATTTTCTTATTTATAAAGCGTTTAGTTTATAATAAATACGATCCATTTTACAATATTGCAGCATCAACTAAGTATAAATTACTTTTTACGTCAATATTCATAAAACCTTTTTGAAAGTTTTTGCGAAAGATTAAAACCCATAATTTAGGTGCTGTTACGATTAACTTAACAAAAAGCTATTACTTTGAAATATTCAATACGCTTAATGTCTTGTTAACGCCTAGACTACATTGTAGTGTGTATAATCAAGTACTTTTACCCTTACCGGACACGTCTTACTGTAAACCGGTAGGTGCTTTACCTTTTAGTTTTCAAAAAACAACCTATAATACGCTAATATTCTTTTTATTTTTTAGATTGATATCAATTTATTCAAGTCCTCAAAATGATTTTAAGCTTCAGTACAGTTATATCCTAAAACCCCATAACTTTCAATTGTATCCGTTTTTAAACCTTTTCTATTTTAGACTGATACATTTTTAGTAACTTCTAAAACCTTAATTAATATAAATGTTATTCATTCAAAGCTTCTGCTCTTTCGCACCAATAGCGCTTATTATGCACTGTCTCTTCATCTTCTTATTCAAGCGTTGACTAGGACCCGTCGGTACTTTCTACGCGTCTCTTCTTAGTTTCTCATTCGTATTGTTTTGTTCTTTAAACGAACTTTACCAAATCCTTTTACACGGTAATTACATTTACGTAGATTTTGGTCGTTGATTCTTTTGTCTCGACTTAATTGATTCGCACTTAGTGTTTTGTATTGACAGTCTGTCTTTAGTAGCCTCAGCACTAGTTTTAACATTAACAATGTTCGCTTTGTACTTTGGCGTCGAGTACATGTACCGAGAAGCTTTCATCAATCGATTACTTTACTTACTAAACTTATTCGCAACAAGTGTCGTTTTTCTATTTTATTGTTACGACTACTTCTTAATATTATTCTCATGAGAGTGTATCGGGTTATTCTCGTTCCTACTAGTTAATTTTTATTCTTCACGTATTTATACTATCAAGGCAGCTTTAAAAACATTTGTATTTTCGAGAATAAGTGACTTATTCATGTTTTTCGCGTTCTTGTTAACAATTAACACGTTCAATACTACTGACCTATCCTTAATCTTCCTACAAACACCTTTCTTGGCTTTTCATTACATTTTCATCGGGGACACTGCTATACATTTCATAACACTCTTTTCTTTTTGCTTAGTGACATCTGGTGGTATTAAAGGTGCCCAGTTTTTTTTTCACGTGTGGTTACCTGATGCAATGGAAGCACCTACCCCAGCGTCAGCTTTGATTCATTCATCAACCCTTGTTGTCGCGGGAGTCTTTTTAGTAATCCGATTTTCTATTTTATTCGAATTCACTGTATTCACGAATTATTATATGGCTTTATGAGGAGCACTGACTCTTTCATTCGGTGCTATTACCGCAACTTTCCAAAACGATATTAAGAAGCTCGTCGCGTACTCGACTATTAGTCAAATCGGGTACTTAGTTTGTGGTTGCGGATTTTGTTGTTATGAAGAAGTTTTGATATACCTTATTATACACGCACTAAATAAAGCGTTCTTATTTGTATTAGTAGGTTACACGGTACATTTTTTTAGTGGAAACACTGACATGCGTCAAATGGGTGGTGCTTACTTATACTCGTTTGATATTGCTGCTTTACTTTTCGGTTGCTGCTTTAATCTCGCTGGCCTACCTTACAGTGCGGGTTTTTTAGGTAAAGAGTTTTTACTTCTACAGGTACTACGGGATGACTTTTTATCACTCTTCGTCAGAGGGTGTTGACTAGTGAGTTTCTTTTTCACACCTATATATATGTTCACGTTGGTTTTTTTAGTTATGTTTGGTCCAAAAAAAGGGTCGATCATTGCATACCTATCTTCCTGAGATTTTCATTTCAAAGATCAAACTTACGCAACAAGTTCTAACAGCAAATCTTTATCTCAAAATCTTTCTCATAGATTCCAATTTACTGTAGTAACGTCTAG
>MDTF01015664.1_pt1 | contig 26312 bp, 24 predicted proteins | sample 811191 | NCBI WGS metagenome assembly MDTF01 (sample SAMN05326649, study PRJNA326480) | marine metagenome | isolation source: seawater | place: Southern Ocean | collected 2011
AACCTTCAAATTCTCCAGCCATTGAAGAACTAGCACCATCTTCAAGAAAAAAGGATGACCTTATAGATATTCTTTTATTCAAATTTTTATTTATAAATAAAATTATTTTTTTTTCATCTTCAAGAATTTCTTTTACAAAGAATTTGTAAAATTTAGGTATAATTGATTTTTCTAAATTTAATTTATCCAGCTCTAATAAATTTTTTGCTTTTGTGGAAAATTTCATTTAACTAGGTTATTAATATTTATATATATTTAAATCTTATTTTGATGCTTATAAATCAATTAAATAAAAAATGAAGATAGTAATTGTCCTAGGTTCTGGAAACAGCGGTGCAGGAGCTATTCATGATTACTTACAATCTAGAAAGGATTTCCAAGCTCCTTTTAATGGGAAAGAATTTAGAATTGTAAATGATCCAAATGGACTAGATCAATTATACAATTCATTATATAATAATTTTAGTATAAATGGTTCTGCTAACAGTATTGATGAATTTAGAAAATTTATAATTAACACGCATAATTCTAACTATAATAAAAATAAGATTTTTAAAAAAAATTTAATTAAGTCTTCAAACAAGTTTCTAAAACAAATTTCCAAAGTTGTATATAACGGAAGTCCACGTTTCTATTTGGACAAACTTTCTTTGATAAAGAAAATAAATTTCTATTTAAAAAGATTAGTTTTTATGAAAAATGCCAAAGAAATTCAAATGTTGCAAATGACATTACCATGCGATGAAAAAAAATTTTTGAAATGTGCAGAAAAATATCTTTTTTCTATTTTTAAATCTTATAAAAATTTTGATAAAAAAAAAAATATTGTTATTGAACAAGGTGGAAATTTTATAAATCCATTAAACTCAACAAAATATTATGGTAAAAATAGAAAAATTATTTTAGTCAATAGAGATCCAAAAGCAATATTTTGGAGTATGAAAAGAAGAAACTCCCTCAGTTATCCTGGTAATGATATAAAAAAGTTTGTAATTTGGTACAAAGAAATATTGAAAAAAGTTATCAATGTAAAATCAAAAAACATAATTAAAATAAAATTCGAAAGTTTTTTTAAAAATTTCAATGTCGAAAAAATAAAGTTATCCCAAAATTTAGGTATAAGCACTAGGTGCAAAGATAACTTTGATATAAATCACACATTAAAGAACCTTTATAAATTTAAGGATAATTTATCTAAAGAAGAAATTAGATATCTAGATGATAATTTAGGTGAATAATGAAAAATAAGATTATCTATATAGCAGAATTTTCTTTACCCAACATGTCTGCTTATGCAGTCCACGTTCTTAAAATGTGTGATAGTTTTTCCAATAACAATAAAGTTGAATTAATAATACCTTTTTGCAATAGATCTTATAACTTTAAAAAAGTTAGAAATGACTACCTTTTAAAAAATAACTTTAAAATTAAATCTATGCTCAGCTCAAGAGTGAAGTTGAATATATTTTATCGGTTTTTATTTTCTCTAAAAATTTATAATCATCTTAAAATAAATAAGTATAGCATGATTATCACAAGAGCTATAATTCCAAGTTTAACTTTAAGTATCTTAAATCATAAAAATATTTTAGAGCTACACTCTGAGATAACAGGTTTGAGTAAATATTTATTCAAATTAATAAACCTAAAAAAAATAAATAATAATTTAAAGTTTATCTTATTAAATTCAAAATTAATTAAAATTCTAAAAATTAAATCTAAAAAAATTTGTATTTTAGAAGATGCTGTAGAAATAAATGATTTTAGCAAACAAGATTTAAAAAAAAAACTGTTAAAATGTGCCTATAGTGGTAGTTTTGCCAAAGGTAAGGGTCTGGAGACTATATATGCTATAGCTAGTAAGGCTCCAAAAATTGAATTTCACATATTTGGTAATATAAACACTCTAGACGAAAGTTTATTAAAAAAAAATGTGCCAAAAAATATTAAGTTTATGGGCTTTTTTAATTACAAAACGATATGTAAAACTTTGACTAAATATAAAATTTTATTAATGCCATACCAAAAAAAAGTTGGTGTTTTAATCAAAAAAATTGATGTGTCTAGATATTTTTCCCCATTAAAATTATTTGAATATATGGCAAGTGGAAGGATAATAATTGCATCTGATCTTGAGGTATATAAAGGAATTCTTAAAGATAAACATAATTCCATTATATTAAATCCTGAAAAAATAAACAAATGGGTTCAAATGATTAATATAATTCTCAAATCTGAAAAATATAATTATCTTGGAAATAATGCAAAAAATGATGTAAAAAAATATTCCTGGGATAATAGAGCAAAAAAAATAGTTTTATTTAACAAACATAATTAATGAATTTACTAAAAAAACACAGAATAATATTAATATTATTGATATCCAGTTTTCTATTGTTCTATTTAAATATGAATTTTCATCTTAACTCTTTTGGTAAGTATTTAACCACTACTGATCTTGAAATTTATCATGGAATAATTAAATCACCACCAGAACAAAGGATTTGGAAGCATGCATATGAATTTAAATCTGATACTTCAATTAAAAATCTACAAAGTTATGAATTTAGACATCATTTCTTACCAGAGAAAATACTTGGAGTAATGTCTAAAATTTTTAAAATTGAATTTTATGACTCTCAATCTAATTTTAATATTAAAAATCTAAACTATTTCTTTATTTTTCAAATAATTTTTTATTATTTTAGTGTTGTTATTTTTTATTTGAAACTAATTAAAATTAACTTATCAAAAATAATTATTCATATTAGTGTTGCTTTTTTAATTTTTGAACCAACAATTAATCAATACAGCACAACAATATTTGCAGAAACAATATTTTTTTCATTATTAATTCTAAGCTTTTCATACATAATAGATCCACCCAAAGAAAATTATAAATATTTTATTTTTGGTTTACTTCTTGCTGCTGTATACTTACAAAGATCAGTTGCAGTTTTTTTAATTGTTGTGCCTACTATAATTATATATTTGAAATATAATAAAAAAAGTTTTATTAAGATATTAAATTTATTCATTTCATTTTTCTTAGTTTTAATGATTTTAGGTTTACTTAATTATAATCGATCAAATGTATTTTATTTTTTTCCAACGCAAACTATTGATAATTTATATAATTATTTTTTACCTAAGGTTGATAGTAAAATATTTAGAATAAGTGAAAATGAATCTAAAATTAAGTTAAGAGAAAGTAAACTAAAATTTGCAGCAAATAATAATCTAGATTTAGATAAAGAAATTGATCGTATTAAATTTTACAAATATCAAAAAGATGTGTCATTAAATGTATTTATTAATAATAAACTAATAACATTAAAAACAGCAGCAATATCTTCTTTTCATTCAATGTTGCTTAATCCTGTCGAAATAATAAATCCAAGAATAAAAGGTAATGATTATTATAAAAGCGAACTTCATCAAAAATCTATAAAATATAGAATTATTTATAGTCTCATAATATATTTAATAATTTTTATTGGTTTTTTATATTCTATTAAAAAAAAATATGCTGAACCACATATACTTCTACTTGTAGGAATTTATTTTTTTATAATTTCAAGTTGGGTGGGATATACAAGATATTTTGTACCTACATTGATACCATTGTGTCTATATTTCGGGTTTGGATTAGAATTCGTACTGAAGTTCATAAAAAAAGTTAATTAATATATTTTATATCAACATTATGATTATTATAAAAATAGTGTTAAAAAAATTAATAAAACATTAAAAATTTTAAAATTAAGTTAAAAAATCAATATATAAATGAAAAATAATTACATAATTGTAACAGGATCTTCAGGGTTTATTGGCTATCACGTTGTAAAAAACCTTCTAGCACAAAATTTAAAAATAATTGGGATAGATAATCATAATAATTATTATGACCCAAAGATAAAATTAAAAAGAAAAAAATTATTAATTAAAGACAAAAATTATCGATTTTTTAAAATAGACATTAAAAATAAAGATAAACTTATGAATATATTTAAAAAATTTAAACCTAAAGTAGTAATAAATTTAGCTGCACAAGCAGGAGTTAGATATTCATTTGATAAACCTCAAAAATATATAGACTCGAATATAACTGGTTTTACAAATATATTAGAAATTATGAAAACCTTAAAGTTGCAAAATTTAATTTATGCATCTTCAAGTTCTGTTTACGGGAATTCAAAAAAATTTCCATTTAAAGAAAATCAGAGCCTAAATCCTTTAAATTTTTATGGACAGACTAAATTATTAAATGAAAAGATAGCTCAAATATATCAAAAAAATTTTAAAATAAATACTATAGGCCTAAGATTTTTTACAATTTATGGCCCTATTGGAAGGCCGGACATGTTTATCCCAAAAATAATATCGAAATTAAAAAAAGGAAAAACTATAGAGCTTTACAATAAAGGTAATCATTTTAGAGACTTTACTTATGTTGAAGACGTAGCAAAAATTATAAATAAAATTGTTAAAAATATTAATAAAATAAAATTATTTAACGTTTATAATATTTGCAACGGCAAAAGCTATAATATAAAAAAAATAATCAAAATAATTGAAAATGAAACTAATTTAAAATTAAAATATAAAAATAAACCTTTTCAAATGGGAGATATGTTTAAAACATATGGAAGTAACAAAAGACTAAAGTCAAATTATAAAATCGATAAATTTACCTCTTTTGCTGATGGAATTAAAAAAACTTTAAAATTAGATTTATAGTTTAGCTATAAAATCTAATTTTTACTTATAATAAGATGATTAATGATAATAAAAAAATAAATAATTGAATCTTATTTAAATGATTAATAATTTTTTTTTCTGCTTAATAATTTTTATATTACTATTCGAAGTTATATTAATAATTGTTATTAAAAACTTTAAAAAAGACTTTAAATGGTTGGTTGAAGAAAAAGATGAAAAACCAAAGTTTGATAAAATTAAATTACAAAAATTCTATAATAAAAATTTTCATAAAGATTATGGTTGGGATAGAAAACCCTTATCGTCTGGCATTGAATATTCAAATAAAATTTCAAAATTTAAGATTTCAAAAGATGGCTATCGTGGCAATTTAAAGTTCCAAAAAGATTCAATTTCAGTATTTGGGGACTCATTTGCGTTTTGCAGGTATGTAGATGATCATATGACATGGGAACATATTTTGGAGAAAAATATAAATCGACCTGTTTTGAATTATGGAGTTGGAAACTTTGGCTTAGACCAATCTTTTTTAAAATATAGACAACTTCGAAATAATATTACAAGTGAAATTATAATATTTAATTTTGTGCCAGAAACTATTGCCAGAATAAATTCATATTGGAAACATTATAGAGAATTTGGTAATATACATGGGTTCAAACCACTGCTCGAAATAAAAAATAACAAACTGAAAATTTTAAATAGTTTGATAAAAAAAGATTTTTCAGAAAGTCAAATTTATAATAAATTAGGTAAAATAAAAAAGAAAGATATTTTTTTTCACTTAAAATTTAATAAGCTATCTTTTAAATATCCTTATACTTTTATTTTCTTAAAAAATTTTAATTTTTATTCAAAAATACTCAAAAATATTTTTTTATATAAATTTAAAAAAAATAAAAAGTATTTAAATAAATCTATCAAAGTAATTCTAACTCAGAATATATTAGAATCACATCAAATGTATCAAAAGAAAGAATTTTATAAAAAACTTGAAGATTTAATATTGTTTATAAATAATGATCTTAAAAACGACAAACGTAAAATGGTAATTATTATTTCACCACAATTATTGGACTTAACAACTGGCAATTTTGAAAATTATCAAAAATTCTTTAAAAAATTATCTCGCAAAGTTAATTGTCTAGACTTAACAAGAGTTATTAATAATTACGGAGATTATAAAAAACTTTATTTTGATGACATTTATGGTGGCCATCTTAATAAACTTGGAAATAAATATATTTCTGGAGTAATTTTTAAATATTTAAAAAATAAAAAAATAATATGATAATTTGGATAACTGGTATTTCTGGTGTTGGTAAAACCACTCTTGCAAAAAAACTATACAAAACTTTAAAAAAAAAAATTACGAACATTGTTCACATTGATGGTGATCAATTTAGAAAAATGTTTAATAATGATTTGGGATATAGTCTTAAAGATAGGGATTTGAATGCACAAAGAATGATTAATTTTGTAAAATTTTTAAATCAATTTAAAATTAATATAATTATTTCTGCAAATTTAACTTCCCAAAAATATAGAATTTATTGTAAAAAGAATATAGTAAATTTTTATGAAATTCATATATCTGCAGAACTAAAAACATTAATTAAAAGAGATAAAAAACAAATTTATAATCAAAAAAATAAATCAAAAATTGTTGGAATTGGTATTAAAAATATCACTAACAATACTTCATTTATAAAATTAGAAAATAACTACTCAAAAAATGATTTTCTAAAAAATGAAAAAGATATTTTAAAAAAACTTAAAATTAGATATTAAATCAATCTTTTTAATAAAATCTAATAATTAAAAAAAGTAAATGATTTAAATTCTTGTTTAAATTTTAGAATTTATATTTTTTATTTTAATAATTCAGTTTCATCTTCCCAATAATTCATGTTCAACATGATTATATTTATTTACTAACTTATAATATATATTATAAGTTGGTTATGTTTGGAAAAATATTATTTAAAATTAATCTAAATTTTGGTCGATATATTTTTCGTAATCCAAACAACCTTTACAATAATATTTTCAACCTTTGTCATAGAATCTTAATTTCAAAAAAAACAAACAATAAAAATATAAAAGAATTTCTAAATAATGGATATTCTAAGATAAAAATTAATTCAGACCACTTCTGTGATAAAGTTAATGATGAACTAAAATTACAATCACCTAATGATGAAAAAGGGTATTTTCACTTTGAAATAACAAATAAAATTAAAGATATCATAAGAAACCATATTAATTTCACTTTTAAAGATCTATTAGGCGATTTTGAATATTATTTCAATGCAAATATTTCAGTAGCTAAAATTTTAATAAAAAGAAACTATAACATAGATGGATTTAATGATGAAGTTTATAGTAATAGATATCATGTAGATCATAATACTTATAATCATTTCAAACTCTTTATAAATTTAATGGATACTAATAAAGAAAATGGTCCATTAAATATCTATTCTAAAAATGCTACAAAAAAATTTGTTAAAATAAATAAATACAAGAATAGAAAAAATTATTTTGATCAAGATTTAAAAGATTTATTATATGTTAATACTGGTAAGAAAGGTGATTCTTTAATTGCAGATACATCAGTGTGCTTACATAAGGCAGGAAAAATAGAAAAGGGATATTTTAGAGATGTTGTATTTATTACATTCATAACAATACCTAAAAAAATTATTAAAAAAGACTTTTTTTATTATGAACAGTTATATCCTGGTATAATCTGGATGCCTGTTGGGGGAAGTAAAGTAGTCAAAATTGCTAAACCTAAAACATTTAGAGCCATGATTTCAACTTTTTTTAATTATTATAAGAGCAAGTTAATTTAATTCTTTAATGCCAAACATTAAAGACAAATTTAATAAAAAAATATACATCTTTTCTCCCAAACATAGAGTTATTCATTATTGTTATCATGGTGAGTACGTTTTTGAATCAGAGGAATTAATCTTCATAAAAAATTTAAGCGATATAAAAGAAAAAAATTATACTTTATTTGTTGACCAAACTTTACTTAAAGAATTTTTAAATTTTAAGTATATAGAGAATAATATTAAAGTTTTTGTATTATTATGGAATAGTGATTTTGATTATTTAAATCACATTGAGGATTTACAAAAAATTAAATATATTTATAGGGATTTTAAAATAATTATTCAAAATAATTTTTCCAACGGAGATGAAAATAAACTATCTCTTAATGATTTTAAATTAACTAATAAAAGCCTTTTAAAAAAAATTGATGGGATAAATTTTATTACAAAAATTAAATATATTTATCCAACAATTTATTCTGTTTATAATTTTTTAAGATATTTTAAAATTTCAAAAAATTTTTTATTTGTAAAAAAAATTATATTTGTCGGTAGAGGTGATTATTTAGATACAATTGATTCTATTAAGGTACTTCATAGATCGGACAATAAGAATACTAAAAGATTTAGTAAAACTATTTTACAAAATTTTAAATCACGAGAGTTTATTAATAATACAAGTCTTAAAAGTATATTAAATGATACAGATTTTAAAAATTTAGATTTTCATGAAAAATATTATATTTCTAATGCACTAATTAGATTTTTTTTGATAAATCATTTAAACAAATTTAATGCTTTTTATCATAAAAATAATAATAAATACCCTCTAGATTTTTTAAATTCTAATATCTATAAAAATTTAATTCAACTCGAATTAGGAAGTAAAGTTGGTAACTCTGAAATATATTCAAGAAGACTTATGCTAAACAAATTTTATAAGAAATCTATAATCACAATTAATTTTTTCAAGAACGATGTCAATTATAATAAAGAAGATTTATTTAATAAAAGATTATTAATTATAAGTGATTTTTTAAGTGATTTTTATAATTTCAAAGATTTTAAAATAACCTCAAAAAAATTAACAAAAAAATTAAAAGATTTAAATATTAATTATTTTCATACTTAATATATTGTCTCGATTAATTTTAGTTAAAAAAACCATTTAATTGCTAGGTTTATTTTAAATCCAGGAATATCTATATATTTTAAAAATTAACTTTGAGTCTAAAGTTTATCTGTCTTTATTAAATTTCAATTAAATAGGCAGAAATTAGGATTAACTTAGTAATATCTATTTATCATGATTGAGATCAATAATTCGGTCACAATCTTTTAAGTCTTCTTCTGAATGTGAAATAGAAATTATAGTTTTAACCTTAGATAATTTACTCACCTCTAACAAAATATCATTTTTTGTGTCTGAGTCCAAAGAATTAAATGCTTCATCAAAAATAATTATTTCTGTATTTTTATATAATGCTCTTGCTATACTAACACGTTGTCTTTCACCTCCTGAAATTTTACCCCCTATTTCGCCTAGATTTATTTTTAAATCATTATTATGTTTTGCAATGAAATTATTTAATCCAGAATGTTTAATTGATTGATTTAATTTTTCTTTATCAACTTTTTTTTCATCACTTTCAAATGTTATATTCGTGAATAGACTATCATTGAAAAGATTGACTGTTTGTGGAACGTATGAAAACAAATTTTTCCATTCAGGATTTTTTGTGTCAACGTTTTGATTATTAAAGCTAATTTGGCCTTTTTCAGGGTTTAATAAGCCTACAATGATATCAATTAAAGTTGATTTTCCTGATCCAGATTGTCCTATGATACCGATATATTCACCTTTATTAATTTGTAAAAAAAAATTTTCTAAAATAAATTCATTTTTGTCTGGATATTTAAATGAAATATCTTTTAATTCCATAGATTTAAAATCTTTTAAATCTATATGATTATAATTTAAACTTTTTAGATCATCTAAATTAATTGTTAAATCGTCTTTAACAGAATCAATAGTTGCTTGATATTGATTTTGTTTTTGTAGTGAATTAATTATTTTGCTTATAGATGGTAGTAATCTCAATAAAATAATTGAAAAAATTGCTAATTGAGGCAGTGTGTTTGCAATTGAACCATTTTCTAAAGTGTTATAATTAAAAAAGACTAAGAGGCTCACAATAAATAATACTTCAAAAAAAGGTTTTAGATATGATCTAATAATGTAAGCTTTTCTTTGAAAGAATTGAAATTTTTTTTCTTCATCATAAAAGGATTGAATAAAATAATTTTCTTTTCTAAATATTTTTATTTCTTTTATCATAGAAAATGTTTGCAATAATTTTTTTAAAGCTTCTCCTTGATATTCAAATGTAAACTCACCAAATTTAATCAATATTTTTTTAAAAAAATAAAAATACATTATTGAAAAAAAAACAACAACAATTAAACCGGATAATACAAACTTAAAATTAATAATACTCATTAATGTCACTAAACCTAATAGCATCATAACATCTGTTAAAAAAATCATACCCACTCTAGTCGACATCATAATAGTATCCGTTGCTGTGTTTATGTTTCTTACAAGTTTAGCAGTAACCCTAGATACATGAAACATATAATCTTTTAATAAATAAATGTTTAATAATTTTTTCTTTAATCTTAATTTTATTTCTCTTTCAAACGTTTGTGTCCAGTGAACAACAAAAATTAAGAATATATTTTTTAATAAAAAAATTAGAAATATAACTAAAGATAAATTTATAAAAACTGACTGACCTTTAATTAAATTTTGAATTATTTCAAAATTAAACCAAGTTTCCTGACTTATTTGAGCTTCGCTACCAAATAAAGTTAAGAAAAAAGGATACAATGCGCCAATACTTAATGTCTCAAGTAAAACTTGGCATAATATCAGGATAGTGAAAATTAGAGCTTTATTTCGTTCTTTTTTAGATAATAGATCCCAAAGGTTTTTTAAATTATAAACAATTGAACCTTTTTTGTTAAACATTTTTTAATTATTACTTTTAAGTAAAAATGAATTTGAATTAATTTTTTGTAATGAAATTTTTTTTATAAAATTATTACCATTTGAAATTCTTAATTCAAGTAAATTTTTTTTTATTTCTTTACTTGTTAAACCATTAAATTTAGCAAATCCATAAGATTTAGGTAGAATGTGATCTTCATTAATTCTTAAAAGATATTTTGTGACTATATTATATTTAATTAAAAAATTTTTTATATTTGATTTAATTTTATTAAATAAGTTATCTGTCTCTTTAAAATTATCAATATTTAGGACTGAGTTAATCTTATTAAATTTTTTATTTTTGATAAATTTTAAAAAAAATTTATAAAATTTTTTACTACCAACATTTTGAACTATATCAGAATTTTTATTAATTTTTACTAACATTTTTTGATTAATTATATTTGAAACTAACTCTATTTCATTTTTTCTATTTGATAATTTAAATCCAATTTTATTCATCCAAACCCTTTCATTATAATTATGATCTTTAAGATAAATTATTTTTTTTTTAAGAATCATGGCCTCAATAACTGATGTACATCCACGATGAATATAAAAATTACACATGCTTATATATGGTGAAATTGAAAATTTATCTTCAATAAAAAAATTTTTACTTATTTTTCCAAAACTTTTTTTCACTTTAATAATATCTTGTCGTGGATGAGGTCTAAATACAAAATTTATATTAATATTTTTTAATGCTAATTTTTTTAAAAAAATAATAGTTTCTTTGTAATTTATTAAATCTTTTTCTAAAATTTTTGTTTGTCTTTTAAGAAAATTTTTATCATTTATTGCTTGTTTATTTCGCCAATTTAAATAATTCTTGTTATCCATTGCTTGATCTTGATGAAAATTTGATGCAAAAAATACAAACTTTTTAAATTTATTTTTTATATATTTTTCCTGATTAAAGAAAAAATTTTTTTTTGGATCAATTATATCAAATTTTGGATGTCCAAAATTAAGGATTTTACATTTGATATTAGTTTTTTTTATAATAAGTTTTTTATCAGCATTTCCCCAAGTAAAATAGTAATTACATAATGCTAAAACTTTATTTGAACATCTATTTTTAAAGTCACTTAGTCTTAAATTTGCAAGCGGTCCTTCTTCGTCTAATATAGAAAATATATTATCTTTAATAATTCTATTAGAGAAATTAAATTTATTTTTTGGACCACTTTTAGATATCAAAAAAATATTCTTTGACTTTTTAAAAATTGAATAAATTTCTGATTTTTTACCAATTATAACATCATGATTAGAATTTTTAACAATATGGTAGGCTAGGTGGAGTTTTGGTAAATACTCTCTAGATTTAATTTCAATAGGTAAAGCTATAATCATAATATTATATTTTTTTTTAGACCATAGGTATCTTTTAGATAATTTTTTTCCATATTTTCAAGCAATTTTGAAAATTTCTTTGAAACTCTTTTATCTAAATAATTCTTTTTTTTTATTTTTAAATCTACGTCAATAACTTTCGGACAGTTATCTTTCTTAATAAATTTTTTTGTATACTTTGATGTTGTCGTGCCTAAAAATTTACTTATTTTTTTCATCTCTTTACTTGTATCCTCAACAATAGTTTCGTAATTAGTTATATAAACAAAATTTTTATTATCATTTTTTTTTAATTGAATTATTGATCTATCTGTCAATAATTTCACATACATTATTGTTTTTTCAATTTCATTAAAGGAGTCCCAATTTTTTGGTAAATTAAATAAATGTTGAGAGTATGGTCTTTTGTTTTTTTCAATAAGAAGTGTAAAGATCCTCTTATCTTTACCATATCTAAGTGAAAGTTTTTTTTTGTGCCATGAATAAACTAAATCTATTGGATTTCTAAATATTTCTATTATTTTAATATTTAATTTAAGTTTTTTAAATTGATCAAAGTTACATGCTATATCATGTGTAACAAATGGTAAGATCGGATTGCCTAACTCAATTTTTTTAATAATATTATCACCATCAGGCTCACTTAACCTTTTTTTATATATTGCTGGATTTTTAGAATTTGGGACTCCTGTTCTATCATTTTTTCTGAAGTTAACATTTCTAGATATAAATTTATTATATAAGACTTGATTAATATAATTATGAAGAAAAGCTTTAGCAAAATCTATTGAAATTTTTTTAAGCTTAATAGCAGGTACTAAATGTTGAAATATTTCACCAAACTCTAGATGCTCTACATTATTTAATGAAGAAATTAAAGACCCAGTTAAAAGTTTACCTGTTCTATTTATACCATCAATAAATACTAAATTTTTAGTAACTAGTTTTATCGCGAAATACTTATATTTCATCTAAATTTTTTATATTTACTAAAAACTCTAAGACACTTTTTTAAAAATAATATACAGGCCAAAGGATTTAAACCAATGGCTGTTTCTGCAGCTAAGACTAAACCTGATGCACCCTGTTTTAAAGTAGAAAAAATATCATTACTTTCTGCTCTCGTAGGTTGAGAATTTTTTATCATTGTTTCCAAAAGATTTGTAGCAACATAAACAGGTGTGTTATTTTTTTTAGCAGATAAAATAATTTTTTCTTGAGTGGGCGGTATTTCTTCAATCTCAAAATATCTCGAAAGATCACCTCTATCTATTAATATGGCATCTGACTTTTTACAAATTGATGAAAGATTTATTACTGCATTTTTTGTCTCTATTTTGGAAATTAAAAATGATTTTTTTCCAATCAAACTTCTAATTTTTAAAACATTTTCAGCATTATTTGCAAAAGATAAGGCAAATATTTTAACTTGATTTTTTAATGCAATCTTAATAGCAAATTCATCTTTTTCAGATAAAGCTGGTAGACTTATATTTTGATTAATATGAACACCTTTATTACTTTCAAGATAACCGCCCGAGGATACGTTTGTTAAAACAAAATCTTTATTTCTAAATTTTTTAATTACAGTTAATTCTAAATTTTCAAATCCAATTTTTATTATTGTTCCAATTTTTAAAGAGTCTATCTTAAAGTGTGGTATTAAATTAATTTGATTATTTTTAGAGTCATTTTTTGAGACAGACAATTTAATTTTTTTGTTTAATTTAAACTTTATTTTGCTTTTTATATTTGTTGTTCTTATTTGAGCACCTTCTGTATCTATACAAATATTTTTGATTCCTTTTCTTTTTAAATATAAAATTCTTTTAGAAATATCTTTTGTTTCTGTATGTGATAAATTAATCCTAAAAATATCTACTTTTTCTTTTTTTAAGTTATGTAACACTTTTGAACTAAAAGAAGATGGCCCTAAAGTACATATAATTTTTATTTTATGATTCATTTTGGTAAAAATAATAAGTACTCATATAATAAAAGATAAAAAAAACAATAAATATTAAACAATTTTTTAGTTATACTTTTTTAAAGTTTCAATATCTTGACCAAAGTCTTGCCATTTTTCGACCATATGAAAAATATTGATCTTCTTTTTTTTTAATACTAAATAATTAATTAATTCGTCAACGTTATTAATCTTATTTTTTTTTATTATTTGAATAATCTTTTTATTAAAAGCATATACACCTGCATTTATATCTAAGTTCAAATTAGGTTTTTCTTTAATTGATATTAATTTTTTTCCTTTAGAAATTATTGTTCCATATGGATTTTGAAATTTTATTTTTTTAATACTAACAGTCATCAAGCATTTGCTTTTAAAATGTGAGTCATAAAGTTCTTTTAAATCTACATTTGACACAACATCACAATTAAGAACAATAAAATTATTAGTAATATTTTTGATTAATGATAGGGCACCAATGGTGCCCATTGGTTTTTTTTCTTCAAGAAAAAAAATTTTTTTCTTAATAGATTTTTTTATTTTAAAAAAACTTTTTATTTTATTTTTCATATAAAAAATTGATATGTGTAAATTTTTAAAACCATAATTGGAGGCATTTTTTATAACGTGTTCTATTAGTGTTTTTGATTTATATTTTAGTAATGGCTTTGGGACTTCTTTTGTAAGTGGATATAATCGACTTCCAAATCCTCCAGCCATAATTACTAAGCTTGTATTTAAAAGGGGTAAATTTTTATCTTTTTTTATATTCATTTTTCTAAATGTAATTAACCCTAGAATTTTTTTATTTTTAATAACTGGTATTGGCTCATTTAGCTTATTAAAAATATCTAAACTCTTATTATTTTTTTCATATCCATTTTTTAAAAAAATTGCTTTCTTATTTACAAATTTTTCGATGGCTGTGTTTAGGCCACTTCCTTTAAGAAATGCTCTTCTAATATCACCATCATTTAGAACTCCAATAAAATTTTTTTTATTATCTTCTATTAAAACAATTCTTAAACCTGTGTCTCCAAGATTCTTAATAGCCTCATAAATTGTACAGTCTAGATTAAGAATTGCCCTTTGGATTTTTTTTAAATTTAAAAACATTTAATTATTTATATTACTTGGAATATTTATTAATTTTTTTTCTATATCTAAAGAAATACTTAAATTATCATGATGAAATTTTTTTAGATAATCAATCTTATGCAATAAAGTCCATAACGGTCTTGATTGTAGACCGTTTTTAATTAGATTTTCTATAATATTATTTCTTAATTTAATACTTGCCTTATTTAACATCACTATTTGAAGCCAGTAATTGCTTTTACAATTTTTTGGTTCTTCAAAGATTTTAATATTTTCATTATCTTTTAAATTCAATTTAATTTTTTTTAATAATGCTCTTTTTGATTTTAAAAATTTTTTTAGATTTTCAATTTGTGCTAAACCTATAGCAGCATTAAGATTTGGCATTGAGTAGTTATAACCTACTTCATCATAATCATACTTGTATGGATGTTTTTTTTTTGAAATTTTTGATAATTTTTCTATTTTGTTTGCAATTTTTTTATCATTTGTAATTACCGCACCACCTGCCCCAGTGGTCACAATTTTGTTTCCATTAAAACTTAATATACCTGCTTCTCCAAAGGTACCCACATGGATATTTTTATATAATGAACCCAGAGCTTCAGCTGAATCTTCAATTAATCTTAAGTTATATTCATCACATATTTTTTTTATCTTATCAATTTTACAAGGATGACCAAATGTATGTAAAACTATTATGCCTTTAATTAATTTGCCACTTTTTTTATTATAAGATAAATTATTTTTTCTTCTTACAATTTTTTTTAAATAATTTCTAAGTTTTGTCGGATCCACTCCTAACGTTGTATTCTCTATCTCAACAAAATGTGGATTAGAATTGCAATATAAAACAGAATTAGCTGAAGCAATATAATTTAATGAGGGCATCAATATTTCATCTTTTTCATCAACATTTAAAGCCTTAAGTATTAAGTGCATTGCGGCTGTACCACTTGAAGTTAAGATTACATACTTAGCTTTTGTAATAATTTTTATTTTATCTATTAAACGATTTCTATATGTTCCTAATGCACTAATATTTTTTTGTTTAAGGCAATCAATTAAATATTTTTTTTCATTTCCATTGAATATGGGGCTATGAAGTTGATATTTTTTTTTATAAATTTTTTTTAAAATTTTTAATATATTTTTAATTTGGCTATCTGGCATATCACTTGATAATATTTACTAAACTATATAATTATCTGAATTATAAAAATTACTCTTTTTATAATCTTCTAACCATTCTATTGTTTCACCTAATCCCTTTTTAAATCCATTAATTCCTTTATATTTGGGTTCCCATTTCAAAATATCTTTGGCTTTTTTATTAGAAGAATAAAGACGCATCACCTCACTCTTCATGGGTCTAATTCTATTTTTATCAATTATAACTTTAAATTTATATCCAAAATCATTTTTTAAAACTTTAATTATATTTTTAATTGAAATTTCAAAAGAATTTCCAATGTTTATTATTTCTCCAAAAGTTTTTTTATTATCTATAGCTTTTAAAAAAGCTAATGCAGTATCCTCAACATAAGTAAAATCTCTTGTTGGCGTTAAATTTCCAACCTTTACATTTTTCTTATTTAATATTTGTGAAAGAATCGTAGGAATTATTGCTCTCGTAGATTGTCTGGGGCCAAAACAATTAAATGGTCTCAAGATTGTAATAGGAAGATTAAAAGATCTATAATATGACAAAGCTAAATGATCTGCAGATATTTTACTTGCTGCATATGGGGATTGAGCATTTAGAGAATGGTTTTCAAATATTGGTATTTTTTTTGCAGAACCATAAACTTCACTTGTTGATGTAATTATAACTTGAGAAATTTTATTATTAAGAGCGCAATTTAAGATATTTAAAGTTCCTTTAGTATTTGTATCAATATAACTTTCGGGGGCATGGTATGAATAAGGAATTCCAATTAATGCAGCAAGATGTAAAACTATATCAATTTTTTTTGTATTATTATGAAGAAAATTATAGTCTCTAATATCACCTCTAATAATTTTAATATTTTTTAATATCTTTTTATCTAAACTATCTAACCAGCCATTTGAGTTTAATGGATTATAATATGCCATAGCTATGACGTTAAAACCTTTTTTAACTAATTTTTCAACTACATGGGAACCAATGAATCCGCAAGCGCCTGTAACTAAAATATTTTTCATAGAATTACTTATTAGCTTATTGTTTAATCTTTGCAATAAAAAGTAATTTTTCCTTCATAAAAGCTTATATAATATTCTTAATATTTTGTTTGATAAGACAGGCTAAAACTAAACATAAATTCTATACGTGATATAAAATTACAAAAAAAACTAGCTGCACTGGAATAAAAGCTATAAAGCAAAATCAAATACAACATAAAAATATAATTTGTAAAAATATTTTAATTGAATCCAAAGCTATATTCAAAATAATTTGAAGATTAATTAAATACATATATTCATTATATAAGCTTGTTTATGTTTATATTTAAATAAATTATGATAAATATCAAAAATTATGAAAAAAAATATTTATTTTCTTATCGAAAATATTAGAGAACTTGAACCAAAAATACTTTTAAGTTTGTCTGCCGTAAAGAAAGGTATGGAAGTTGCAATTACCAAAAAAAGTAGATTGTTTGAAAAATTACACCTCATAAGACCTGGAATTATTTTTTTGAAGAGTTTTGGAAGAAATTATGATCTTCATTTAAAAAAAATAAATACTTTTGGTCACATACTAACTGGCTTTGATGAGGAAGGTTTACAGTTATATGATGAAAATAAACTAGTTGGAGATAGATTTTCTAAAAATGTTATGAATAAATTAAATTTCATATTCTCTAATGGAGATTATGCTAAAAAAATTTATATGGAATATTTTAAGAAAGAAAATAGAAATATTACAGTAATCTCTAGTGGACATCCTAAAATGGAATTTTTAAAAAGAAAATTATTAAAATACCACTCAAAAAAAATAAAAAAGATAAAAAATAAATTTGGAAAATATATTCTAATAGCCACTCAATTTCCCTTTTACAACGCAAACACTATAAATTTAGTCAAAAATCCCAAATATTCTCCTTGGTTAGATGTGAAAAAAGTTAGCTATAAAAGTAAAACTGGTGATTCAACGAAGAATAAAGTTAAAACTTTTTTACATCAAAAAAAAAATTTTTTAGAATATTTAAAATTATATAATTATCTAAATAAAAATTTTCCAGATATAAAATTTTTAATAAAGCCACATCCTGTAGAAAATCATAACTATTATAATCAAATAATAGAAAAAAATAAATTTTCCAATATACAAATTTTAAATACAACTAAAAGTATAATACCTTATATTCAGGCATCTGAAGCTCTGATAGCTTTCAATTCAACATCTTTGATTGAGTCATTTATTTTAAAAAAAACTAGCATTAATCATATACCCTATAAAGATAATTTTTCTGAATTCCAGTTAACTAAACTACTTTCAATAAATTCTAATAATCTTAACAGTATTGGAAAAATTTTTAGAAATAATTTATATAAAAAAAGAAATTATGTTTCTAAAAAAAATATAAATGCAGCAAAAAAAATATTAAAAAATTTGACTAGTGGTGATGCTGTAAATACAATTATTAAAAAGATTATATCTATTGAAACAAATCCATATAAAATAGATAACAAAAATCAAAATTATATAAATTTTATTTATTTTTTTTTAAAAACTAAGACAATTAGTTTATTTAATTATTTTTTTTATCGAAACAAAATGTTATATAAAGTTCAAATTGACAAAAGAGAGGGTCTTAATAAAGCTCAAATACAAGCTAAAGTAAATGATTTATCTAAAATTATTTATCCTGGGACAAAATTTATAGTTAAAGAGAAATATTATGGAATATATTACATTGAAAAATACTAACCTTAAAATAATAAATGAAAATTAAAGAATAGAAATATTACATTGAAAAATAAAAAAATTATTTTAGCATTAGTAGCAGCAAGAAAAAATTCAAAAGAAATTAAAAATAAAAATTTGCTCAAAATTGGAAAAGAATCAATTGTTAATATCGCATCTAGTGTGGGTTTAAAGATTAAAGATATAGACTACACAATACTATCTTCAGATAGTCCTAAAATTTTAGATCTAGTTAAAAATAATAAAAAAATTTTTAAAATAAAACGCTCATCTTTTCTTGCAAGAGATAATACACCAATGTTACCAGTTATGAAGAATGCAATAAGATGCTTTGAAAATAAATTTAACAGGTTAGTTTCATCTTTAATTATTTTGGATCCAACTTCTCCATTACGAGAAATTAATGACGTAAAAAATGCAATTAAGATTTTTAAAAAAAAAAAACTTGATCTGTTAGTGTCAGTGAATGAAGCAGAACATAATCCATATTTCAGTATTGTAGAAAAGAAAAAAAACTACTTTTCATTATGTAAAGGAAATAATCTAAATATTGGATCTCGTCAAAAAGCTAAGAAAGTGTTTAATATAAATACTGTTGTATGGATTTACTCTAGAAAAGCTATAATAGATGGAAAAAAAAGAATACCATTTAAAACAGATGTTATTATTATACCTGAAAAAAGAACTTTAGAATTAAATACTAAACAAGATTTATCAAACATTCGAAAGCACTTAAAGGAAATCAGATAACATATACAATAAATAATCAATATTTTTAAAGGCATAAATTAATTTTATACACAAAAATGATTAAAAATAAAAATTACAATTATAAAGAAATTTTTTCTCTTAAAAATAATAAAATAATAATACTAGGTGGATCAGGTAATCTAGGAAAAAATTTTTCTAAATCATTAACATCAGCTGGAGCTAAGATTATTCTGGGCGATTTAAAAAAAACTAATTTAGCAAATAAAATTATTTATAAATATTGTGATGTTTCTAAAAAGAAAAGTTTAGAATTTTTTTTTAACACAACTATAAAAAAAGAAAAAAAAATAAATACTTTAATTTATAATGTTTATTCAAAACCGAAAAATTACTATAAAAAATTTGAAAATTATGACGATGCTACTTGGGAAGATGTATTGGAAACTAATTTAACAGGCGCATATAGAGCTTGTAAAATTATGATTAATCATTTTAAAAAAAATAAGATAAAGGGAAATATTATTTTAATTTTATCAACCTACGGAATAGTTGGCCCAGATTTATCTATTTACAAAAATTTATCTAATAAAAAAAATATTTATGGGGGGGGGCACCCCTTAACCACACCAGCATCATACACAACATCTAAAAGTGGGCTTTTAGGCTTAATGAAATACTTAGCCTCAGCTTTTGGTAAAGATAATATTAGAGTTAATGCTCTAACACCTGGTGGTGTTTTTGATGGTCAAGAAAAAAAATTTGTTGAGAATTATTCAAAAAAAGTTCCATTGGGTAGGATGGCAAAATGGCACGAATATAATGGTGCAATATTATTTTTAGCCAGCGATGCTTCTAGCTATATGACAGGGTCTAATCTAGTAGTTGATGGTGGGTGGACTGCATGGTAACGACAAAAAATAAAAAAGTTATTCTAATTACGGGAGCTAGTTCTGGTCTAGGTAAAACTATTGCTAAAAATTTGTCTCTTGAAAATTTTCAAATAGTAGTTTGTGCAAGAAATTTAGCTTTATTAAAGAAAGTGTATAAAAAAAACAAAAATGTATTTTTTTCTAAAGTTGACGTTTCTTCTGAAAAACAAATAAAACAATTTATTAAGAATATTTTAAAAAAATTTGGTAAAATCGATGTTTTAGTAAATAACGCTGGTGAGGTTTTCAATTGTAAATTTGAGTCAATAAAGTCAAGACAATTAGATAAATTATTTAAAACAAATTTATATGCACCTATTTTTTTTATTAGAGAATGCCTACCAATAATGAAAAAGCAAAATTTTGGGAGAATAGTAAATATTTCATCAGGTGGATCGGTAAATTGTGCTAATAGCTATTCAGCATATAGTGCTAGTAAAGCTGCCCTTAACACAATAGCTAAGTCGCTTAAAAATGAACTAAATGGCTATAATATAAAAGTTAATACTTTAAGCCCTGGGCCGTGCAAGACTAAGATGTTCCCTAAGAATAAATTATCTACATCTTTATCAATACCAACGATCAAGTATTTAATTAATTTAAAGAAAAATGGACCTTCTGGAAACTTTTATTGGTTTATGAAAAAAATTAAGATAATTCCAGAATTAAAAATTAATTGGGGAAAACCTAATAAGATTAATTAGATGATAATAGTCCCTCAAAAATATTTTGCTAAAATAAATAACCTAAGTATTAATAAATATTTAAAAGCTGAACTAATTTCATTATTTTGCAGAATAAATACATTAACTATAATTAAAATAGCAGGTTCAGGTCATATTGGAACAAGCATGAGCGCCATGGATTTATTTGTTTGGATAAAATATTTTCAATTTCCATTAAATAAAAGAAATACTAAAGATAAAAATAGAAATATTTTTTTTTCTTCAAAGGGACATGACGTGCCTGCTTTATACAGTGTTCTATATTCTCTTGGGATTATTAAGATCAAAGAATTTTTAAGGCTAAGAAGAATAGATGGGTTAGATGGCCATCCCGACATATCTGTTAATGGAATAGAAGCAAACACAGGATCTTTGGGAATGGGAATATCTAAAGCAAAAGGTATTGCTTGGTCAAAAAACTATTTAAAACAAAAAGGTAAAGTAATAGTATTAACAGGTGATGGAGAATTACAAGAAGGACAAAATTATGAAGCTTTACAAACTGCAAGTCATCAAAAAATTAACGAACTGATTGTAATAATAGATCATAATAAAATTCAAAGCAGTCAATTTGTTAAAAATATAATAACACTTGGTAATCTGAAAAATAAAATATCATCTTTTGGTTGGCACGTAGAAAGGTGTAATGGACATTCATTTCGTGACTTACATAAAATATTTAAAAATTTTGAAAAAATAAAGAATAAACCAAAATTATTGATAGCAGACACAATAAAAGGGAAAGGAATTCACTCAATAGAGCACCCAAATTTCATGAAAAAAAATAAATTTTATAATTGGCATTCTGGAGCTCCTAAAGATAAGGAATATAATGATATGATGATAGGATTAATCGAAGAAACAAAAAAAAAATTAAAGGATAATAAAATTTTAATCAAACCATTTATGAATATTAAAAAAGACTTAATTGGTAACAAAAATAAATCATTAGATATTCATTGAGAGTAAATAATAAAAGATTATGAATATAGATAAAAAAAAATGGGTTACTTTTTCTTTTACAGAAAGTTTAATTAAAATTGCCAAAAAAAATAAAAAAATTATAGTATTGGATGCAGATTTATCTGATGACCTAGGTTTAAATAAATTTTCAGATTTATTTCCAAAAAGATTTATTCAGAATGGTATAGCAGAACAGGATATGGTTTCCATGGCTGGTGGTATTGCTCTTAATGGCTTGTTACCTTTGGTCAATTCATTTGCATCATTCATGACGGCAAGGGCAAATGAACAAATTTATAATAATGCAACAGAGCAAACAAAAATTATTTACTTAAATTTATATGCAGGCTTATTACCTGCAGGAGCAGGTAAATCTCATCAAAGTTTAAGGGATATTTCCCTACTATCTTCAATTCCAAACTTTAAAATTTATCAACCTTTAAACCATAAAGAAGTAAATGAAATATTAAAACATTGTATTTTAAAAGAAAAAAATAACTGTGCAATCAGATTAAGTATTGGCCCTCCTCCAGAAGAAATTTATAAAATCAAAAAAAATTTAACCTTTAAAGATGGAAAAGGTTTTAATCTTTCTAATGGAAAATCTGTTATAATTTTTGCATACGGTCAGTATATTATGAATGAAATATTAAGAGCAAAAAAAATTTTAGAAAAAAAAAATATCTTTCCAAAAATAATTAATATGTCTTCTTTAAATAAATTTAATGTTTCGTGGCTTAAAAAAACAGTTATAGGCTATAAGCATATTTTTAGTATTGATGATCACAATGAAGTAGGTGGTTTAGGTGACAATTTACTTTGTGAGTTAAATAGAAATGATTTATTAAAAGATAAGTCTTTTTACAAAATTGGAGTAAATAATTTTCCTGAATGTGGATCTTCAGATGAGGTTTTAAAGTATCATAAATTAGATTTTAAATCTTTGAGCAAAAAAATAATTACTAAAATAATTTTATGAAAATAAGGATTAACAACAGGGTTATTTCAAAAAAATCTAAACCATTGATAGTTGCTGAAATTGGAATTAATCACTTTGGTTCACTTAAAATTGCAAAAAAAATTGTTGATAAAATTAAGAAATCTGGGGCTGAAGCTGTTAAAGTACAAATACATATTCCAGAAGAAGAAATGAGTGAAGAGGCAAAATATATTATACCAGGAAATTCACATTTAAGTATTTTTGAAGTAATTAGAAAAAATTCATTAAGCCTTTCTGATGAACTTTTATTAAAGAAATATATAGAGAAAAATAAATTGATATATATCGCTACGCCTTTTTCCTTTAAAGCTGCTAAATGGCTTAATGACAACAATGTTAAGATCTTTAAGATTGGATCGGGTGAATGTAACAATCATCCCTTAGTCAGATATGTTGCTTCATTCAAAAAACCAATGATAATTAGTACTGGAATGAATACAATCTCTAGTATTAAAAAAACAGTAGATATAGTAATAAAAAAAAAAATTCCTCATGCTATACTGCACTGTGTTAATCTCTATCCCACTAATTATAACCTTGTAAGACTATCAAGAATAACAAAGTTAAAAGCATTATTTAAAAAATCAATAGTTGGTTATTCAGACCATACCACAGGGCTAGATGTATCAAAAGCAGCAATAGTATTGGGTGCAAAAATAATCGAAAAACATTTTACATTGAATAGTAAAATTAAAGGGCCAGATATTTCATGCTCTATGGATTCGGATGAGCTCAAAGATTTAATTAATTTTTCAAATATAATAATGGATGCAACAAGTGGAAATAGAGATTTTTTAAAAGAGGAGAATGTGACTCGAAAATTTGCGTTTCACTCCGTTGTTTCAAAAGAAGATATTCAAAAAGGAGAAAAATTTAGTTATAAAAATTTAACAGTTAAAAGACCAGGTACTGGTGCGTATCCTGCAAATAAAATATACTCTTTAATCAATAAAAAAGCTAAGAGGTTTATTAAAAAGAACCGTCTAATTCAAAAACAACATGTCTAAGAAAAAAATTATATTTGTAACAAGCACAAGGGCTGATTATGGAAAACTTAAATCTATAATACTGAAACTTCAAAAAGATAAAAAAATGATTGTTAAAGTTTTTGTAACTGGAAGCCACAATATGAATTTATATGCAAAAACTGTTGAGGAAATAAAAAAGGATAAAATTAAAAATTTAAATATATTTAAAAATCAAGGGTTGTCTACCTCTATGAGTAAAATACTTATTAATACGATTAGAGGCTTTTCAAATTATATTGAAAAAGAAAGACCAACATTAGTTATATTACATGGTGATAGAGTAGAACCGCTAGCATGTGCAATTTCGTCTTTGCTACTAAATATTAAAATAGCTCATGTCGAGGGTGGAGAAGTTAGTGGAACTGTAGATGAAATGTTAAGACATGCTATATCCAAATTATCTCATATTCACTTTGTATCTAATAAAATTGCTAAAAATAGACTTTTACAAATGGGTGAAGATAAGAAAAGTATATTTGTAGTTGGTTCACCAGATGTTGACTTGATATTAAGTAAAAATTTACCCGATCTTGATACAGTGAGAAAACGTTATGGAATAAATTATGATAAATATGCAATAAGTATACTTCATCCTGTAACAACAAATATAGAAAATGTAAAAATTGAAAGTAAAAATTATTTTGAAGCCCTCAAGCAAACTAAAACTAATTATGTAGTGATTTATCCTAATAACGATTTAGGATCTAATTATATTTTTGACCAAATAAGAAAACTTAAAAAAAAACCAAATTTTTCAGTTTTACCCTCTTTGAGATTTGAGTTTTTTTTGACATTGTTAAAAAACAGCTCTTTTATAATAGGTAATTCAAGCTGTGGAATTATGGAAGCACCTTATTATGGTGTGCCTACAATTAATGTTGGAAATAGGCAAAAAAACAGACTTAAGTCAAAATCATTAATTAACATTAACTTTACTAAAAAAAAAATTATTACTGCAATTAAATTTGCACAACAACATAAGACTCCTAAGTTAAAATATTTTGGAAATGGAAAGTCATCATTAAAAATTAATAAGATAATTAACTCAAAAAAATTTTGGGATGTTCAATTGCAAAAAGGATTTATAGATTTTATAAAATAATTATAAATACGGTAAAACTTAATCAGCCTACCTATAAATAGCTTACTTTATTTTAGCTAAAAATAATAATTGCCCATGAAATAAAGAATTCATTATTTTTCCTGAATTATAATTTATAGAATATGTTTTTATGATTTTAAATCCAGCTTCATCTAAAATATTAGAAAATTCTTTATATGTAAATAAATGTCCATTTGCTCTGATTATTTTATTATTTATTTTAATATCATATTTAGCATCACCTCTTTTTTCATTATAAAAAAAATAATCAATAAGAACTCTAATAACAACTTCTATGTAACCATAAGATAGGGCATTATGTCTGTTATTTACATCTGTTAAAAAGATTGATGATTTATACATCTTCTTTTTTATCTTTTTTAAAACTTTAACTCTTTCAGAGTTATTTTTTAAATGGCCAAAAACATTCCACAAACATGTTATAGCATCGAATTTAGGAGTATGTATTTGGTCTAATCTCTTCATATCTAAGTTAAATAATTTGATTTTACTATTCTTCTTAAATAATTTACACATTTCTATGCTTGACTCTAGGGCAGTAAATCTTGAATTTTTTAATTTTTTTTTTATTGTTTCAATCCTCAAACCATCACCTGATCCTATATCTAAAATTTCTTTTCTAAATCTCAATTTGGAAATTAAAATTTTGTTAACACCAGCAAGGAATTGATTTTTGTTTTTTGCAATATTGTTATAATTATTAGCAATTTGATTATAAAAATTTTCCATCTACAAATTAGAGAAACCACCATCAACAAAAATATTTTGTCCATTTAAATAATTTGCATCATTGGAGACCAAAAAATTAACTAAGTTAGCTACATCAATCTCTGATGCCATTCTGTTCATCGGATTTTTAGAATTATATTTTTTTAAAAAA
>MDTF01017254.1_pt1 | contig 26274 bp, 20 predicted proteins | sample 811191 | NCBI WGS metagenome assembly MDTF01 (sample SAMN05326649, study PRJNA326480) | marine metagenome | isolation source: seawater | place: Southern Ocean | collected 2011
AAGAAAATTATAATTGAATAATAAAACGTATTTGCGTTTTAAAGAAACAAAAGACCCATCAATAAACTTGATGGGTCTTTGAATTAAATACGATATTTTTTGTGAAGATATGTTAGTAAATCAAGCAAAGGCTTTAAAAATTTTTGATTATTTTCTTGAGAATAGTATAAAAATTATAAAATAAACCAGAAAGCCGAGCTGTCTTATTCCTAAAACTATTTTACTGAAAATTTATAGGATGTCGTTGTGATATAGGTTTCTCCGGGATTTAAGATAACTGTAGGAAATTTTTTTTGATTTGGAGAGTCTGGATAATGTTGTGTTTCTAGGCAAAAACCAGTTCTAGCTTGATATTTACCATTCAAATGATTTCCTGTATAAAATTGAACTCCAGGTTCGTCTGAAAAGACTTCCAAAGCTCTACCAGAATCCTTATGATATGCCTTGGCTATTAATCTTACTCCTTTATTTTGATTATTCAAAACCCAACAATGGTCAAATCCCTGCCCTATTTCAATTTGCTTGTGATTAGTATCAATATCTTTTGCAATTGTTTTAAATTACTTAAAATCAAATGGTGTATTTTCAATATTTTTTATTTCTCCTGTAGGGATCATAAATTCATCTACAGGCAATATACTATTTGCATTTATTTGTATCTCATGATCTAAAATAGTTTTGTTAAGATTACCTGATAAATTAAAATATGTGTGATTTGTTAGATTCACAACTGTTTTCTTGTCTGTAGTCGCTTTATAAGTAATCTCTAATGAATTAACTTTAGTTAATGTATATAAGACAGTAGTATTCAAATTCCCTGGAAACCCCTCCTCTAAATCGTTACTTTTATAGCTTAGCTCTAATGAAACAAAATTTTTGCTGGTTTTTTGTTTTGCATTCCAAAGAACTTTATTAAAACCAATAGTGCCTCCATGAAGATGATTAGGACTATTGTTTTTAGCCAAACTATAATTGGTATTATCTAGTGTAAAATTTCCTTTAGCAATCCTATTTCCATAACGACCAATTATAGCTCCAAAATAAGAGTTGTCATCAATATATTTATGGAGTGAATCATATCCTAAAGTAATATTTTCAAGATGTCCTGTTTTATCTGGGGTTTTTACAGAAGTAATAATACCACCAAAATTCAAAATTTTTATTTCAACACCATGATTGTTTTTTAGGGTAAAACAATAGACAGATATTGTTTCATCAATCTCTCCGTATTTTTCTTTTTGAATGGTCATAATATGCTATTATTCAAAATAGAGTTGGTTTTATAAGATTAAAACCGTTGAAAAAATGTCCAAATATCAGCAATCATCGTTGAGTTTAAAAGACCATGGCCTCCATTTTCAACTCTAAGATATCGTATTTCCTTGCTATTATTACATATTGTATAAATGTAAAGAGTATCTTCTACTAGGTTTTGGACTTCTGGGGTTTGGTTACAATTAAAATGATTTGCCCATAAAGCGGCACTTTCTGCGGCGTCTAAAAAAACATGACCAAACCTAGGACCACCATCAATGGGAATTGTTGTGTCTGCCGCGCCATTTATTTGGTATACAGAAATAGGTTGGGTATGGGGTAACAAAGGACTGCTTTCCATTAGTTGAGAGACAACAGGAGCAATTGCCTTAAAATGATTGGTTTCTATTCCTAGCTTATTTACCATTCCAGATCCATTGGAGTTTCCTATTGCATACATTTTATCAAAATCTAAATTATTATACTTTTGTAATTCGTCAATAATTAAATCAACAAAAGCAACATCGTCTGCATTAGACGCTTCCTGTCCTAGGTTCCAAGATTTTAAAAATCCCTGAGGATATATACCAACATACTCACCACTATTTGTAAACTCCCTAAGTCTGTTTACCCAACTTGTATTCGTCCCTCCATTTCCATGAAACGCAAAAACGATTGGATAAATTTTAGTAAGATCAACTGCATTTGGTGTTTGAATGATTACAGATCTAGATTCTGTAATACCTTCTATAGTTTGGGAAATGTTAATGTTTTTAGTTGTTAATGTATAATCAACAGGATTGTCAATAACGTCAGAATCACTATTTTCTTCAGAATTAGTGTCTTTGTCACACGCGTAAAAAAAGACTAAAAATATTAAAAATATTGTTTTTAAAATGTTTTTAAAATTCATAAAGCTGAAATTTTTATTAAAAATCAGTAAACAATTTTATTTTAAATTAAGTAAAGTAACTTAAAACACCTACAACAAGAACGATAAGAACTATTGATAATAGTACATCTATTGTATCATAACTATTCTTATTTTCAATTTTTTGTTCTTCACTAAGTGTACCAAAAGATAAACCAATAATTTGTTTATAATCAGGGGGATTAGTGGCTAAACTTACAGATATACAGACAATTACGGAAAACATAAACATAAAAATAGCCATATGAGAAAAGTTTATTGTTGCAAAAGCAAAGATAATTCCATTTAAGTTTTCACCTGATAAAATTTCTGGTTGGTAATAAATTTCTGATCCTAACCTTAATATTAAAAGAACCAGTCCAGTAAGTAAAGTTGTAATTGCTGCCGCTGCATTTACACGTTTCCATAAGATACCTAAAAGAAATACCGCAGTCACAGGAGGTGCAATGTAAGATTGAACATTTTGAAGATATTGGTACATAACACCACCACCAATTTTCTCCATAATAGGGATCCATATAATACCTAAAATAACAATAAATCCAGTGGCAATTTTACCAGTATTTAATAATGATTTTTCGGATGCATTGGGTTTAAGTTTCTTGTATATGTCAATAGTGAATATGGTAGAACAGGAATTAAAAACAGAAGCTAATGAACTCATAAGAGCAGCCATCAAACCACCAGCAACTAGTCCTTTTAATCCTACAGGTAGGAGGGTCTTAACTAACATTGGAAACGCACGATCTGCTTTTTCAACAGAAAATATTTCAGGATTTTGAATTGATAAAGCAAACGCAATAATACCAGGGATTAAGAAAATTAATATTGGTAATAGTTTTAAATAAGCTCCAAAAATAGCACCTCTTCTACCAATCTTAATATTATTTGCTGCAAGTGTTCTTTGAACAATGTACTGGTCTGTACACCAATACCATATCCCCACAATTGTTCCTCCAAATAAAAGACCTGTCCACGGAAATTTTGGATCATTCATTGGCCTCCACATATTAAAATGATCTGGACTTACAGCAGTTACTGTTTCTCTTAGTTGTGTCCATCCGCCAACCTCTTGTAATCCTAAATAAGTGATTATAATAGATCCCACTATTAATATAACAGTCTGTAAAGTTTCTGTATAAATAACCGCTTTTAATCCTCCAATAACAGTATAAATACCTGTAAATAGTACAATACCTATCGCCCCATACCAAAAAGGAATTCCAATTAATTCTGACACTACAATACCACCTGCATAAATAGTAACAGAAACTTTAGTGAGTACGTAAGCTACCAATGAAAATAAAGAAAGAAACCATCTAGATCTAGCATCAAATCGTTTTTCTAAAAACTCGGGCATTGTAAATGCACCACTTCTAATATAAAAAGGAAGAAATAGCCATCCTAATAGTAAAACAATCCATGCATGTAATTCATAATGAGCCATGGGTGTTCCGGATTCAAAACCAGTACCTGCAAGTCCCACCACATGTTCAGAACCTATGTTAGACGCAAAAATAGAGGCTCCAATAACAAACCATCCTACATTTCTGCCAGCAAGAAAATAATCTTCAGTATTTTTGTTTTTTTGTAAAAAAACCCAGATAGCAATTGCTATTAACGCTAGAAAATAAATTCCCAAGACAACCCAATCTAAACTTTCAAGAACCGAAGTAGTATTTCTTATGAGATATTTCATGTATGGTATGACGTTGAGATTAAATATGTTGATTGATTATATTCTCGAACAATTCTTGCTTACCACTTTGAAGTGTTAATTCTCCATTTTCTTGTGCAATTTTATACAGATCTGAAAGTTCTAATTTTCCTCCTTCAAAATCTTTTCCTTTTCCAGCATCAAAAGAACCGTATCTTTTTTCTCTTAAAGAATTATAAGCAGAAGAAGTCAAAATTTTATCAGCAGTAATCAATGCTCTTGCAAAGGTATCTGCACCACCAATGTGTGCATGAAAAACATCTTCCATATCTGTAGAGTTCCTTCTAATTTTTGCATCAAAATTAACGCCTCCTCCTTGTAAACCACCAGCTTTTAAAAACACCAACATTGCTTCTGTAGTTTCTTGAATGTTATTTGGAAACTGATCTGTATCCCAACCGTTCTGGTAATCACCTCTATTTGCATCTATACTTCCTAACATTCCTGCTTTCGCAGCAACTGCTAATTCGTGCTGCATAGTATGTTGCGCTAGCGTGGCATGATTTACCTCAATATTCATTTTAAAATCTTTATCTAAACCATATTCTTTTAAAAAACCAATAGCGGTTGCTGAATCAAAATCATACTGATGCTTCATCGGTTCCATTGGTTTAGGCTCTATAAAAAAGGTCCCCTTAAAACCTTGTCCTCTTGCATAATCTCTCACCATAGTTAAAAACTGTGCCATATGATCTAATTCACGACCCATATCTGTGTTAAGTAAAGACATATAGCCTTCTCTTCCTCCCCAAAAAACATAATTCTCTCCTCCCAATTTAATCGTTGCATCTAAGGCTAATTTTACTTGACCTCCCGCTCTTGCAACTACATTGAAATCTGGATTTGTGGCAGCTCCATTCATATAGCGTGGATTTGAAAAACAGTTAGCAGTTCCCCATAATAATTTCACGCCACTTTCTGCTTGCTTACCTTTTATATAATCTGTGATTGTATCTAGTCTTTTTTCAGATTCTGCAAAAGTTGCCCCTTCTTGAATTAAATCGTAATCATGAAAACAGAAATAATCAAATCCCATTTTATTAATGAATTCGAATGCTGCATCTGCTTTGTCTTTTGCTGCTTGGATTGGTTCTGATGATTGATCCCAAGGGAAATTTTGCGTTCCTGGTCCAAATGGATCTCCACCTTGTCCACAGAATGTATGCCAATAAGCAATTGCAAATTTAAAATGCTCACGCATTGTTTTTCCTGCTACAATTTGTTCAGGATTATAGTATTTAAATGCAAAAGGATTGTCTGATTCCTTCCCTTCAAACTTTATAGGATCTATTCCTTTAAAAAATGCTTTAGTTGCCATTTGTATTAATTTTTATTTTTTAAGATTGTTTCTAGGTGGTTTTTCCAATATTTATAAGCTTCTTGATAAGGTTTTTTGTTTCCAAAAGGCTTGTAGGTCATTACATGATCGTTTTGTGTTATATTCTCACCAAATTTTTTAAAATCACCATCAATTAAACCCGCAGCTCTTGCAGCTCCAACAGCTCCTGTCGTATTATAAATTTCGATCTCATGACCTATTAATGTTGCCACAGTATTCGCAAATATTTCAGATCTAAATAAATTATCATTTCCTGCACGAATTACATTGATAACTGCGTTGTCATTTTTTAAGATTTCCATTCCATAAACAAATGAAAAAGCAATACCTTCTAGGGCGGCTCTGTATAAATGCCCGTGACTGTGCTTGTTTAAATTAAGATTACAAATCTGTGTGCCAATATTTTTATTATTTAACATTCTTTCTGCTCCATTTCCAAAAGGAATGACAAGAACTCCATCAGATCCTATAGGGATTTTGGATGCTTTCCTATTCATGTTTTCATAAGAATTTTCTACACTATGGTTTCGTAACCACCGGTATTGTATTCCAGCACCATTTATACATAATAGTTTACCAACAGTTGGTTTGTCTTTGGTGTAATTTACATGAGCAAAATGATTGATTCTAGATGATTCATTTGAATTTAACTTGTCAGTAACAGCGTAGATAACTCCAGAAGTTCCTCCGGTTGCTGCAACCTCTCCATGGTTAAATACATTTAAAGATAAGGCATTATTAGGCTGGTCTCCAGCACGATAAGTAATGGGTACCCCAATAGGTAGGCCTGTTTGCTCAGAGGCTTGTTTATTAGTCTCACCTTGATTGGTGAAATTAGCGACAATATCTGGTGTTAAATCAGGATCAATACCATAATAATCTAGCAGCCAATTTGCTGTAGTGTCGTTTTTGTAGTCCCAAACAATACCTTCTGAAAGTCCGTTTTTAGTTGTGTTTAAAATACCAGTTAGTTTGAAGGCGATAAAATCACCCGGAAGCATAAATTTATGAATTTTACTATATATTTCTGGCTCGTTATTTTTAACCCATTTTAGCTTAGATGCAGTAAAATTTCCTGGAGAGTTTAATAGACGGTTAGCACATTCTACCTCTCCTAAATCAGAAAAGGCTTTGTCGCCAATTTCTACAGCTCTACTATCACACCAAATAATAGAATTTCGTAAAGGTTGCCCATCAACATCAACAATGACGAGACCATGCATTTGATACGAAATTCCTATTCCAATAATTTTTTCTGCTTCAATAGCAGTTTCAGATAGAACTCTCTTTATTGCAGTACAACAATATTTCCACCATATTTTTGGATCTTGTTCTGCCCAATCATTTTGTAGAGATAGAATTTTCATCTCATTTGGTGGTTCATGTAAGCTTGCTAAACTCTTTCCGGTGGCGGCTTCAACTAAAGCTACTTTAACAGAAGAACTTCCGATGTCTAATCCTAAATGGTACATTATTGTTAAGCTGTTTTTGTAACTTCAAAAGTATTTTAATATTGAAAACAGAGGTATTAAAAATGAGGCAATTACTAATAATCTTGAAGCAAGGTTTATCCGATAAAATTTAATTTATTATAAGATTTGTTTAAAATAGCTTCATCATCAACTTGAAGCCATGTGTCTAAAACTGTTGCATAGATAGATCTAAAGTCTACAGAATGAATTAAATCTCCATTTGAATCTAAATTTAAAAGATTAGGTGCGTCATTGTAAAATCCTTTTGTCTTCAAATTTTCACCAATAATAAAAACGTTGTTTGCTGCTCCATGATCTGTTCCTCCGGCAGCATTTTGTTGCAAACGTCTTCCAAATTCAGAAAAAGTAATAACCAATGTGTCTTTAAAAGTATCGTTTTGTTTTAAATCATTTATAAACACCTCCATTGATTCACTGTAGGTTTTTAACAATTTTTTTTGTCTGTTTTCTTGATTGGCATGTGTGTCAAATCCACCCATAGAAACATAATACACAGAACTATCTAGGTTTGAATTGATGAATTCTGAAGTTGTTTTTAGCTGTTTACCAAAAGGGTTTTTGGGATACTCTAAACTACTTTTATAAGTCTTTGAGGTTTCGTAAATATATTTTGCAGAAGATTTTGCTTCAATCATTGTTTTGTATAAATACCCTAAATTATGTTCGCTTAGATGAGCATCACTTTGATGATTTAAAACTTTTTTAAAATAAGGAGTTTGGGTATTTGCGAATAAAGTTCGTGGATTTTTTGTCGCAATACCATTCATGCTTTTCCCTTTCATAATTAAAGACAAACTATCATCTAATTCTATTCCTGTGTAAGGCATTTTTCCAAATTGCTCTACATACCTTCCTAGCCATCCTGTGTCTAAATATTGGTTTGCATCACTTGCTGTTTGCCAGATATCTGTAGATCTAAAGTGTGATCTGTTAGGATTTGGATATCCAACATTATTGATAATTGATAAATATCCTTGATCGTAAAGATTTTTTAATGGAGCTAAGCTTTGATGGAACCCTAACTCATCCGTTACTTTTATTAATTCATTTTTAGGAACTGAGAGACCAGGTCTTTTCTTGTAATAAATGTCATTTGTATAAGGTATGATCGTGTTTAGCCCGTCATTACCTCCAGACAGTTGAATAATAACAAGTTTTTTATACCCTAGAGATTCTTTTGCTACTTTTTCAAAGGCCTTTACAAAATTCGGCACAAAAAATAAGCTACTTGCTAGACTACTTTGCTTTAAAAAATCTCTTCTTTTCATCTGTTTAATTTAACAAAGTTGATATTCTGGGATAGACATTAATTGAATACAATAATCTCTATTTGATGATATTTTTAATTCATCTAATAAAGCATTTGTGTCTTTATCTAGTTTAGAGATAATTAATAAGTCTTTCAATTCTTTTGGTTTAATGTTTTTGTGTTGTTCTAAGAAAACACTCCAATTTTTGGTAGTTTTAATAAATCTATTTCTCTTCCTCTCTTTGTCGTAATATTTGATAAAAGAATCCTCAAAAGCCCCTTTCTCCTCTAAGTTAATAATTGCATCGTTTAAGATTAATGACGCAAGTTTCATTCGAAACATTAAAGTATTTGAATCTATCCAACTTTTATTGCCTTTCCAACCTGATACATTTTCTGGATATAACAAAACTTGACCCATCATTTTTTGTAAGTAATTAAGCTGATTTTTTTTATTGAAAATAACCGGAACAACGATACGAATGCCAACTAATAATTCTAAAGGCGATTTTATTTTAACTCCTATGTTTTGTTCATCATAAAACCATGTTGAACTAAAAATATGATTCATCAAACTTTTAATATTATAATCTTTATAAAAAAGGGTTGTTATTTCTTCAAGATTAGATTCGTCAACAACGGGATTGACAAAGTATTTATAAATTTTTTCACAGATAAATCGAGCACATTGCTTTTGTTCTAAAATGATGTCTATGATATCATCTCCATTAAATTTTCCATTCTTGCCAAAAAAAGTTTTTTCATCAAAATCATGTTGTTTTTTTCTAACTGTAAAATCACCGTTTACCTTGAAAGACCACCCGGTAAATGCTCTTGCAGACTCTTTAATATCTTCCTCTGTATAATTCCCAACTCCAAGTGTAAAAATTTCCATTAGCTCTCTGGCAAAATTCTCGTTTGGTCTTTGTTTTTTGTTTTGACTATTGTTTAAGTATTTACTCATAGAAGCTTCTCTAGCAATTGCTTTTACAAAGCTTCTGAAGTTTCCTAAAGCATTTTCTCGTAATGTATTGTTGTAGTGTTGAATGTGAAAAATATGATTGTCCCTACACACAAATATATTTGCCCAAAATAAGGTCATTTTTTCTCTTAGCACACAGCTTTGATCGGTCAGCCTGTCTATCCAAAGGTGATTTAAGTCTCTCACTTTTTTTCGACTTTTTTGTCGTAATTTACGGAAGGCTTCTTCCCCCATTTCTTTTTTTAGAACTTTTGGAGATTTATTTTTTATAAGATTGAATTCTGTGAGATTCAATTGTAAAGGAATAATTTTTTCTGAATCAGAAAATAAGTATTCAATAATTTTAGATTTAGATTTAGACTTTATTTTGTCTAGAACCTTTATGTCAATACCAAATCCTGATCTTAAATACAGATGTTGAATATGTTTTTGTTTCATCTAGAGAGCTTATATTGTTTTAGACTTTAACATATTATAAAGGTTTAATTATTTGTTTGAAATCATCTTTGGTGAAGCTACAGTTCTGAAACCAACGTGATCAGATCCCGAATCAATGCTTACTCCCATTTTAGACGAAATTCTATAACTCGCACAATAGGAAACATGGCACAAGAAAGAACCTCCCTTCATCACACGCTCTTCCTGAAAAGGATTGCTTGGGCTGTAGGATATTTTAGCTCCAGTCGGATTAATTATTTCTTTAGAGATATTCAATTCATTATAATAATTTACATTAAATAAATCGCTTGTAATTTCCCATACATTTCCCAGCATATCATAAATACCAATACTGTTGGGAGGATATGATTTTACAGCCGCAATCATTTCAAACCCATCAACACTTTCGTTTTTTATTGGAAAATTTCCTTGCCAAGTATTTGCAGTTGTATTTAAGACCGTTGGATCATTTCCCCATGTAAAGATAGCATCAGTATTATTTCCTTGTGCTGCAGATTCCCACTCTGCTTCGGTTGGAAGCCTCCTATTTGCCCATTTACAATAAGATACCGCATCTTCATAGGCGATGTGAACAACGGGATGATTATATTTTCCCTCAATGGAAGATTTTGGACCTTCAGGATGTTGCCAGTTTGCTCCAATTTTCCATGTCCACCACTGTTGATAATTATTCATATTTACAACTGCATTTACATTTTTATTAAAAATTAAACTACCAGGTTGTAAAATAGAATCATGAGGCTTAAGAGTCCCCTCGGGGAGTTGTTTTTTTAGTTCTTCCCAGTCTATTTCTCTTTCAGCAATTGTCACATAATTTGTAGCATCAACAAAAGTTTTAAATTGCTTATTAGTCACTTCTGAAATGTCAATAAAGAAGCCATCAACAGTGACTCTATGAGCTGGCTTTTCTCTTGGCATGGCATAACTATCTGTAGTCTTAGCTCCTTGTAAAAATGTCTTCCCCGCTACCCAAACCATCCCATCTGGAGTTTTAACTTTATTAATATCTACAGAATTTGTTTCTTTTTCACATGAAATGATAAACAAAAAAACAACTATAATAAAAGGCCATAATTTGTACATTGCTTAGTATTATTATTTGAAACATAAATATAACTTTTTTTTGAGCAGATTTATTATATTAGATTTATTATCCTCAAAATTTACAGACTTATCCTCAAAAATAACAGAATAGATGTTGATCTAAATTTAACTTTGTATGAGAAAAATACTTTCTTTTTTCATACAGTTTATGACCAAAAAAAAACTCAAAACGCTTTTTTATTGTCTTACCTTATTAATTGTTTTCACAAGCTGCTCTATAGATGAGGGTGAAATAATTAATCCAGAAGTCATAGAAACGGAACTAGCTACTATATTAAAAGGTAAAGCAACATCTTTTTTTGTTGGAGTTGCTACAAGTACTCAAAAACTTTCAGAAGGTAGTGAACATGACAAGATAATAAAAAGAGAATCTGGAAGTATTACAGCTGAGTATCAGATGAAAATGAAAAGAATACTTCTTAGTGAAGGGAATTATAATTGGTCACAAGCAGATGAGATTGTCGATTATGCAGTTGCAAATGAATTAAACCTACATGGGGATACTCTAATTTGGCATAATTCAACACCAGAATGGCTTGAAAATTATAGCGGTTCAGATGCTGAATTTGAGAATATTATTGAAGAATATATTACGCAAGTAGTTTCCAGATATAAAGGAAAAATAACCTCTTGGGATGTTGTAAATGAGGGTGTAAATAATTCTGGAGGAATTCTAAGAAGTACTGTTTTTAAAGAAAGAATGGGTGATGATTATATTGCGAAATGCTTAAATTTCGCACGTAACGCTGATCCAGATGTGTTGTTGTTTTATAATGATTATGGAATGGCCAATAATTTATCTAAGCAGGATAATTTTTTTGAATTAATTGAAGATTGGAAGAATATAAATATTCCTATAGACGGTATCGGGTTTCAAATGCATATCTCATACACAAGCCCAACAAAAGAAAAAATCGTAGCAGCAACAGATAGAGCAATAGAAAGTGGTCTACTGCTTCATTATTTAGAATTAGACGTTCGTATGAATTCCGCAAATGACATATCAGAATTCACAGAAGAGAGAAGAAATGCACAAAAAAGAAAAGTTTAAAGAAGTGATAGAAATTTACAATGCGATACCTTCAGAAAATGAATACGCCATAACTGTGTGGGGTATCAAAGATGATAATTCTTGGTTATTACCACACCATAACAATTATAACGAATGGCCTCTTTTGTATGACTCTAGTTTTCAAACAAAGAAAGCATACACAGGTTTTCTAGATGGATTAGATTAAAACTAATATGTAACAAAATATATAAATGAAAAAATATTTACTCTCAATATTATTACTTGTAAGCTTTCATAAAGTTCAAGCACAGAATTCATCAAAGCCAAACATTCTTTTTATAGCTATAGATGATTTAAAACCTACCATAGGAAGCTATGGTGATAAACTTGCTATTACTCCAAATATTGATGCCATTGCTAAAAACGGAACAACGTTTTTAAATAATCACACTCAACAAGCCGTATGCGGACCCTCAAGAGCAAGTTTACTCACTGGGAAAAGACCCGATTACACGAAGGTTTGGGATTTAAAAACTAAGATGCGAGATATGAATCCAGATATTTTGACCATTCCTCAATATTTTAAGCAGAACGGATACGAAACAATTGGTGTTGGTAAAATATATGATCCAAGATGTGTGGATAATGATAGAGACAAGCCTTCATGGAGTGTTCCTTTTATTAAGGAAAGAGAACTTAATTATCCAAAAGGTTACAAGCAACCTGCACTAGGGTTTTATCAAAAAAAGAAGAATTTAGCTAGAATAATAGAGATAAAAAGTGAGGCTTTAGAAAAAAATATACAAAAAAGTAAAATCAATAAATACATAAGAGATCGTTACAAACCTCCTTATGAAAAAGGTGACGTACCAGATGGTGCGTATGTTGATGGAGCTATTGCAAATAAGAGTCTTGATCTGTTGGATGAAATAGATACTTCTAAGCCATTCTTTTTAGCGGTGGGTTTCAAACGACCTCATTTACCTTTTGTAGCGCCAAGAAAATATTGGGAATTATATAATGAAAGTGAAATAGAAATAGCACCTTATCAAAAAAAATCTAAAAATGCTGTAGATATTGCCTATCATAAGGCAGGTGAAATGCAAAGTTATAGAACACCAGAAATAACCTACAGTTTAAATAATGATGGTTTACTAGAATTAGATGAAAAGCTTCAAAAGAAATTGATTCACGGTTATTATGCCGCCACCAGTTATATTGATGCACAGATAGGTAAAATAAAAGATAAGCTAAAACAAAAAGGCTTAGATAAAAACACCATCATTGTTATATGGGGAGATCACGGTTGGCATTTAGGAGATCATAGCTTGTGGAATAAGCATTCAAATTTTGAACAAGCAACACGTTCTCCATTAATTATTTATGACCCAAGAATCAACAAAGGTCTCAAAATAACTACTCCTACTGAGTTTGTAGATTTATTTCCTACACTAAGTGATTTGGCCAATCTAGAAATTCCAAAAAACTTGGATGGACTGAGTTTAAGAAGACAACTTGAAGGGGATGCAACAACTTCAAAAATATATGCAGTAAGTCAATTTCCAAGAAAAAATAAAATGGGGTATAGTTTTAGAACAAATGACTATAGGTATACCGTTTGGGTTAATAATAAAAAAAGTACAGAACCCATTTACAAGGAAGATATTCATGCTGAAGAATTATATGATTATAAAAAAGATCCATTAGAAACTGAAAACAAAATCAACAATAAAAAATATGAAAAAACAAAATCAACTTTTCAGTTATTAGCAGCTCGCTATTTTAAAGATCATGATGTTTCTTCTAGTACAGTTTTGAAAATGGCTAATAAGTCTGTTAATGTTAAAACCCTGAAGACAAATAAACGCGCCCAAGTTATTTCAGAATTTATAATTAATACAATGAAGTTAAGCAATATAAAAGGTCAGTTTTTATTAGAAACCTTATCTGAAAAATATACTAATAATATCTCGAAAACAAGAGGCAAAAACCTTTCTCAAGAAGAAAAAAGAGAGATTTATAAAGCTACATTTTTAGAGACAAAAAATAAACTTTTAACAAAATTCACAAAGAGTGAATTTGATCAAATTAATAAATTAGAACAGAGTAAAAGAAAAAAATCATCTAATGTATTAGTTGGTGCTACTTTAAATTACAGAGAGTTAAATACTATTAAAGAAAAACTTTTTTTAAAAGACTTTAACTATTTAACACCTGCTAATGCAGCAAAACAGTCAAGAGTACATCCAAATCCAACAGTTTGGAAATGGCAACAAATAGATGATTTTATCAATTTTTCTAAAAAACATAATATACAAGTTCGTTTGCATGGCCCAATATCACCACAAGCTTCAAAATGGGCAAAGCAAGATTACAGAACTGCAGAGGAACTAGAAGCTATTATGATTGAATTTACGACAGCTTTTGCTAAAAAATTCAACAATGAGCCTACTGTCAAATGGATGGATGTTGTAAACGAAACCATACTTCCTAATGGAAAATGGTTTGGCCCTAAAAAAGGAACTAATAAATGGGAAAACCCTTGGTTAAAAATAGGGTTAGATGAAAACGGGTTTCCTTTATATATTTTAAAGTCTTTTGAAATAGCAACAAAACATGCAACCAATATAAAATTGGTCTACAATCAGAATGCAGGTATGCAGAAAACATTATGGGATAAACTAAAGAAAACAGTACTTTATTTAAGATCTAAAGGATATCGTGTAGACGGGATTGGGTGGCAAGCTCATATTGGATTGAGTTCTTCAACAAAGGCACTCATTGAAAATACTGATGAAGAACTTAGAAAGCTTTCTGACTTAATTGACTGGGCTCATGAGAATAATTTAGAGTTTCATGTAACAGAACTAGATTATTTTATTGAGGACAAAAATAAATTAGTTGAGGGTCGTAAAAAACAAGCAGAATTTTATAAGAAACTTATTGAGACTTTGAATGCAAAAACAAAATCAGGAGTAGTTACATTGAATCTATGGGACCTAGGTGTGAGAACAAAGAAAGGTAAAGAAGGGGCATTTCACTCTATTTACGATTCAGAATTTAATCCAACCCAAGCATATAAAATTATTAAATCGATATCAAAAAAATAAAAATGACTAACAAAATTATTCAAATACTTACCGTAATTACTTGCTTTTTATTCTTGTTTAGCGCTTGTAATAAATTAAAAAACACTAACAATATAGTTTATTTAGATCCTGCAGCGACAACAGAAAATCGTGTGAATGATTTAATGCAAAGAATGACTTTAGAAGATAAGGTATATCAAATGAACCAGTTTGTTGGTTTAGATCATATGCGAAAAGGGAACCCGAATGATGACAAAGCCAATAATGATGCACAAGGGTTTTATAAAGATTTATCTATTAATGATGTTACTAATTTAACTATTGAAGGAAAAATAGGTTCTTTTTTACATGTTTTAACAGCTAAAGAAGCTAATTATTTACAAGAGTTAGCATTAAAATCACCATTAAAAATACCTGTATTAATAGGAATAGATGCAATACATGGAAATGCGTTGGTTTCAGGCACAACTGTATACCCATCTCCTATTGGGCTAGCATCTACTTGGGATGACACTTTTTTGTATTCAATAGGAAAACAAACCGCTAAAGAGATGCGAGCTACTGGAAGTCATTGGACTTTTACACCAAATATTGATATTTTAAGAGATCCTAGATGGGGTCGTGTTGGAGAGACTTTAGGAGAAGATCCTTTTATGGTTGGTAATATGGGGGCTGCCATGATTAATGGATTTCAACAAGATGACTTTACAGGAACACAAAAAGTAATTGCATGTGTAAAACACCTAATTGGTGGCGGTGAATCTATCAATGGATTAAATGCTGCTCCAGCAGATATTTCGCTGCGAACACTTAGAGAAGTTCATTTGCCACCTTATAAAAAAGCTATAGATGCTGGCGTATATTCTATTATGGCAGCACACAACGAATTAAATGGTGTTCCATGTCATATGAATAAATGGTTAATGACAGATGTGCTTAGAAATGAATTTGGATTTAATGGTTTTTATGTAAGTGATTGGTTAGATATAGAACGTATTAATACATTACACCATACAGCAAAAGACATGAAAGAAGCCTCTTATTTATCTGTTGATGCTGGCATGGACATGCATATGCATGGACCAAAATTTACTGATGCAATTATTGCTTCAGTCAAGGAAGGTTCACTTTCAATAAGTCGTGTAAATGATGCATGCCGTAAGATTTTAACGGCGAAGTTTAAACTAGGATTATTTGAAAATAGATTTGTAGATTTAGAGAAAAAAGAGGAGTTACTTTTCACGGAAGAGCATAAAGCTACCGCTTTAGAATCTGCAAGAAAAGGGATTGTATTACTTAAAAACAATGGAATATTACCCCTGCAAAAAACTACTTCAAAAAAGAACATATTTGTAACAGGTCCTAATGCTAATAACCAATCTATTTTAGGTGATTGGCACGCGATTCAACCTGATGAAAATGTGACAACTATTTATGAAGGAATTAAAACTTTAGGAGAAACCAAAGGATACTCCGTAAACTATTTTAATTCAGGCGAAAATATTAGAAAAATTAAAGATTCTAAAATTAAAGAAGCTGCAAAGAGAGCAAAAAATGCAGACTTTGCTATTGTTGTTGTAGGAGATAATTCTATGCGCTACAAATGGAAAGATAAAACAGCTGGTGAAAATATGGCTAGAGCATCTTTAGATTTATTTGGAAAGCAATTAGATTTGGTTCAAGCTATTGAAAAAACAGGAACACCAGTCATTATTGTTTTGGTAAATGGGAAACCAATTTCAGAACCTTGGCTTCAAAAAAATATTCCAGCTATTATAGAATCTTGGGAGCCAGGAAATTTAGGAGGCCAAGCTGTTGCTGAAGTATTATTTGGTGATGTAAATCCAAGCGGTAAATTACCTTTAACTGTTGCAAGAAGTGTTGGGCAGTTGAGAATGATTTACAATCACAAACCCTCTGCTTATTTTCATAAATATGCCGATGAGAAAAAAACACCACTTTATCCCTTTGGTTTTGGTTTAAGCTATACCAATTATACCTATGGAAAACCAATATTATCAAACACTTCGTTGAATAAAGAGAATACTATAACAGTTACTGTAGAAATAACAAACTCCGGTATGGTTGATGGTGAAGAAATTGCGCAACTTTATATAAGAGATAATGTAAGCAGTGTTACTAGGCCTGTAAAAGAACTAAAGGGATATCGAAGAGTTGCACTAAAAGCAGGAGAAACAAAAAAAGTGAATTTTTCTCTAAATGCAGAAAGTTTAGCCTTTTATGACATAAATATGAATTATTGTGTAGAGCCAGGGATATTTACCATTATGACAGGTTCTTCCTCAAGCAGTAAAGATTTAAAAAAGACAATTTTAACGACTGATAATAGAATTGAATTATAAATGAACCATCTTAAATTAATATACTTAGGTTTTATCTTAATTCTTTTAAGTTGCAAAACAACCAAAGAAAATAAAGAACAATTAACCCCACCAAAAAAGAAGAATGTACTTTTTATTATGGTGGATGACCTGCGACCAGAACTTAATATTTACGGCCAAAATAAAATTATTAGTCCACATATAGATGCATTAGCAAAATCTGGAGTTGTCTTTAATAGGGCTTACAGTAATGTGCCTGTGTGTGGTGCTTCTCGAGCAAGTTTACTAACCGGGATTAGGCCTTCTTCTAGTCGTTTTCTTAGATTTAACTCTAGTATAAAAAAAGAAACTCCTAATGCTTTGACACTCATTAAGCACCTAAAAAACGAAGGATATACCACTATTAGTAATAATAAAATAACACATTTAAAAAACGATATTGAAGAATGGGATGAAGAATGGTATCCATACTCCACGGGTTGGAGAAATTATATATCAGAAGAAAATACGCTGCTAGAAAATAATGGAGAACACGGATATGCCTATGAAAGCCCTAATGTGGATGACGATGCATATAATGATGGTAAAACGGCTAACAAGTCAATTGAAGACTTAAAAAAATTAAAAGAGGCAGGAACCCCATTTTTCTTAGCGGTTGGTTTTGTAAAACCTCATTTACCTTTTAATGCGCCAAAAAAATATTGGGATTTATATGATTCTAAGACCATAGAACTTCCTAAAAACAATCAATTTCCGGAAAATGCACCAAATAGAGCAAGACATTCCTGGGGTGAATTACGTTACTACAAAGACATTCCAAAAAAAGGACAAGTATCAAATGAAGTAGCTAAAAAATTAATTCACGGGTATTATGCATCAGTGAGTTATGTTGATGCACAGGTTGGTAAACTTATAAAAGGGCTTGATAATCTTGGCTTACGAGAAAACACAGTCATCATTTTAGTAGGAGATCACGGCTGGAGCCTAATGGAACACGGCTTATGGGTTAAACACAGTAATTTTGAGGTAGCCCTTCAAGTACCACTTATTATAAGTGCCACGAATATTCAAAAAAATAAACGAACGAATTCAATAGCAGAATTAGTTGATTTATATCCTACAATCTGTGATTTAGCATACATTTCTAAACCAGCTCACTTAGAAGGAAATTCTTTAACGAATGCTTTACAAGATCCTTCAAAAATTTTTAAAAACAGAGCATTTGCTCGGTATCAAAAAGGAGAAACTTTAATAGCTGATAACTATTTCTATACCGAGTGGCAAAGAAAAGAAAAAACCATTGCAAAGATGTTATATGATCACAATATAGATCCTAATGAAAATAGAAATTTAGCTGTTGAAGATCAGTATAAAGTAGTTATTGATAGCTTAAGTAGTATTCTAAATAAAAAAATTAAATATGATAAATAGCACCAACAGAACCATCATTCTTTTAACTTTCTTAGTTATTATTACATCTTGTAATTCTGAAAAGAGAATATCTTTAAAAAAGCCAAATATTATTTACATTATGGCTGATGATTTAACCACACAAGCTATTAGTGCTTATGGTGGAATTTATAAAGATATTGCTCCAACACCCAATATAGACTGGGTTGCAAAGGAAGGCATGCTTTTTCAAGATGTGTTGGTCACAAATTCTATTTGTGGTCCAAGTCGAGCCGCTATTTTAACAGGTAATTACAGCAATTTAAATGGCTACTACAAGAATGAAAGTGGTGGAAAGTTTGATGACTCTAAATGGACGTTTCCACAAGAATTTCAAAAAAACGGCTATAAAACAAGTTTATTTGGTAAGTGGCACTTAGGAACAGAGCCCGTTGGTTTTGATACATTTAAATATCATAATTCTGCAGGTCAACAAGGAAATTATTGGAATCCTCTTTATAATGATAACGGAAAAAATGTTAAGGAAAAAGGATATGCAACTAATCTAAGTACTGATTTTGCGTTGACATGGTTGGACTCTACAAAAGTATCGGAAGAGCCATTTTTAATGGTATTACAATACAAAGCACCCCATAGGCCCTGGCATCCAGATACAAAGTATGAAAAACTTTGGGATGACATAGAAATGCCCTATCCTTCAACCTTTAATGATAGCTATGAAGGTAGAGAAAAAACTGCAGGTGATACAGAAATGACCATGGAGTATTTTAGCAGAAGAGACATGAAATTAGAGCGTCCAAAAGGATTAAAACGTAAAGAAAGGATTAAATGGGATTTCTATGGAGCAAAAGCAGGAGAAATAGTACAGCCGGAAGAAATGTCTGAGGTAGAGGGCAAAAAATGGCGCTATCAGAATTATATCAAAGATTATTTGGCTTGTGTGAAGTCTGTAGATGATAATATTGGACGTGTCTTAACCTATTTGAAAGAAAATAATTTAGAAGAAAACACCATCATTGTTGTAACCTCTGACCAAGGATTTTATCTTGGAGATCATGGTTTTTTTGATAAACGATTTATTTATGAAGAGTCTTTAAGAATGCCTTTTATGGTTAGATATCCTGAGAGAATAAAAGCAGGTTCTGTAAATGAAGATATCATTACCAACATAGATTTTGCACCTACTTTGCTTGAATTAGCGGGTATTACAACAACTCAAAAAATGCAGGGAATTAGTTTTGTTCCGGTCTTAGAGGGTAACACACCAAATGATTGGCAAGATGCTATGTATTATCATTATTATGAATTTCCATTTTGGCATCATGTTCAACCTCATTATGGTATAAGAACACAGAAATATACCTTAGCTCATTTTTATTACAACATAGATGTTTGGGAATTGTATGACTTAGAAAAGGACCCAAGCCAAATGAATAATATTTATGAAGATCCAAATTATAATACTGTCGTTACTGAACTAAAAGTAAAACTAAAAAACCTGATGGTAAAGTATGAAAATGATAAAAGTCTTGTAGACTTCAGAAAAATAACAGATACTGATTTTGGTAGAATCGTAGATAATATCAAAGATGAAGAATCTGTTCAGCAAATTTTAAATAAAAAGTAACGATGGTTGTTTCAGCTTTATTTAGATTTCGTCTTTGTATGTATTTACTTTTCTCATTAATACTGAGTCAGAATAGTTTTAGTCAACAAAATAAAGTCTTAATTTCAGCAGAGAAGATTGTTTATAAAAAAATAGATTCAACACTATTAAATCTTCACATCTATAAACCATTAAATTTCCACAAAGACAGTATTTATAATTGTATTGTATTCTTTCATGGTGGAGGATGGAATAATGGAAGCCCAAAAATGTTTAAAAGACAATCTATGTATTTTGCTTCTAGAGGAATGATTGCGATAGCGGCAGAATATAGAATTAAAAGCAAACATAAAACAACACCTTTTGAAGCTGTTGAAGATGCAAAATCTGCAATAAGATTTGTAAGAAAAAACGCTAAAGAATTGAATATAAATCCAACTATGATAGCTGCTGGAGGTGGTTCCGCAGGGGGACATCTAGCAGCAGCTTGTGGAAATATTAAAGGCTTGGACAATCCAAAAGAAAATTTAACTATTAGTTCTGTTCCTAACGCGTTGGTGTTACTAAACCCTGTTATAGACAATGGTCCTAATTCTTTTGGGTATCGACGTTTTAAAAATAGATATCAAGAAATTTCACCAATACATAATATTTCAAAAGGAGCTTCATCAACCATCATACTTTCAGGAACAGAAGATAAAATTATCCCAGTTACTACATTAAAAGCGTATCAAACTAAAATGCAAAAAATAGGGAGTAGATGCGATTTGGTTGTTTATGAAAATGTAGGACATGCTTTCTTTGCAAAACCGCCTGTAAAATACTTTATAGAAACCACTTTTGAAATAGATTTATTTCTTAAATCCTTATCTTATTTAAAAGGAAACCCTACTATTAAAAAACAGTACAAATGAGGATTTAAAAAATTACACTAAAAATATTTTTGAGGTCTACAAGAATTTTAGAAACCTATTGCCTCAAAAGTTATAGATTTTTACTCATACTTGACATTTAGAATAGACCTTTAATATTAATTTTGAGGAATCAACAAAACAAATATAACAACCCTTTTAGATTCTAATAATTTCTAAATATGAACTTAAAATAATATAATTATGAAAAAAAATTACATTTTACTTTTTATTTTTAGCATTACAAGTTTACTTGTAAATGCACAAGACATTACTTATGATTTTGATAGTGATGCAGAAGGTTGGATTAAAATCGCATCAGCAACAACAGTGATTAGTCAATCTAATGGAACTTTAGTTGTTGGAGGTGACGTAAATAATTATGGAGGAATAACATCACCTGACTTAAACATAAATGAAGTAGATTATGATTATGTAGAATTAGTAATTCAGAATAATACTTCAATAACAGGTTTTCAATTAATGAATTATGTATCTGGTGGTCTGGTAGGAGGAACAGCTGCTAAAACTAATTTTGATATTCCAACTGACGGAGCATATCACACAATTTTAGTTGTTATTCCTTCAACACCTGCTGCTAATAATGGAGTAATCACTAATTTAGGTATACGGATAAAGGGAAATCCAGCGGTTGGGGATTCTTTTGCATTTGATTCGATAACCATAAAAGAAGCTGCAACATCTACTTATACTGGCTTTGTAGAGAATCCAAATTTTGATGACGTTGACGGATTATTAGGAGCATGGAATCTTATAGGTACTGGGGTTACTGTAGGAGTTTCAACTGATGCTACTTCTGGCTCACAGGCTGCAGAATTTACTTTCAGTGCGAATATTCCTACAAATCCACCAACACTATTTAATGGATATAGATGGTCTATGGATCCCGGAGCAATTGGTAATGTTGAATCTTTAGTATTGACATGGGACATGAAATATTCTGACAATCCAAACGATGTTGTTGTTAAAATTGCTCCTAGATGGAAATTAAATATCGCTTCAGGAGGAACTGGAGACAGAACTACCTATGGAGCAGCTAAAACATCTACAGATACCTATGCAACTTATACAGTAACCAAAACACTTTCAAACAATTGTGCAGGTCAAACAACTCCAAATGAAGGAACAAATTGTTTTGATACAGAAACCTATGATAATATAGAATTAGGGATGTCTGCTAGAGATGGTGCAGCTGGTGTGAAGCTTACGATAGACAATATTATAACAACTATAACAGGGACATCACTTGGTATAGAAAATATTAATGCTAAAGATGATATAAACATTACGGTATATCCGAACCCTTCAACTGAAGTAATTACGATAGATTCACCTCTTATAATAAAAGGAATAAAAGCAGTAAACCTTTTAGGTCAAGTAATGATTGTTCAGAATGGTTATTCAAATACTTTAAATGTTTCAGGGTTAAAAGCAGGAATCTATATTCTTAAAATCAACCAAGAAAACGGTATTATTTCTACAAAACGTTTCATAAAAAAATAATAATACGAGAAGATGAAAAAAATCATACTAATTTTATTTTTAGGTTCAAGCTTTGTGAGCTTTGCTCAGAAAATACCTGCACAGATAGCAAAAAAAGCAACAGCAGTATCAGAATATATTACCGCTGAAATGAATCTTGATGCAGATCAAAAGAAAGATATTTACATTATTTTATCAGAAAAATATGTTTCAAATAGAAAAAACATAAGAGGTAAGGATCTTTCAAGAGAAGAAAAGCAGAAAATTTATAAGGCATCTTTTAATGAAACTAAAAAAAATCTTTCAGAGAAATTTTCTATGAAAGAAGTTAATATGATTAACAAACTTCATAGAGAGTGGCAAAAAAATAATAAAAAATAATTTTCTATTCTTTAATTAGATGAAATAATATTTAAAAGGTTAAACCTATTAAGGCTTAACCTTTTTTAAATTTTAAAAAAAAACATGAGGTTTTTCAACATACTAATACTATTAATTTCTATTTCAATAACTAATGTAAAGGGTCAAACTGACCCTTATACTATGGTTGAAAGAATGGGTAGAGGTATCAATCTTGGCAATACCTTTAGTGCTCCAGTAGAGGGTAATTGGGCTCCAGTAGTTTATGAACAATATTTTATAGATGTTAAAAATGCTGGATTTGCCAATGTGAGAATTCCAATGGATTTCTATGGAGATAGAACTAGTGGAACTACAACTCAATATTCTATTGATGCAAACACTTCTGATGATTATAATGGAACAATTGATGATTATGTTGTAGATCATAATTATTTAAATAGAATTGAAGAAATTATTAATTGGTCACTTAATCAAGGACTTATTACGATTATTGATTTTCATGGGGCACAATTAAAATCTGATTTTTTATATACTTTTTCAGATTCAAATACACAATATACTCCTCCATCCTCAGCAAAAAGGGCCGCTGACCTTCATAAATTCAAATCTATTTGGACACAGATAAGTAATCGTTTTAAAGATTATTCTGAAAATTTATTGTTTGAAATAGTTAATGAACCGTATTTTGAAATAGATGCTTTAGAAATGGATGCATTAAATGAAATGATTATTTCAACTATTAGAACTTCCGATGTAAATAATATTACTAGAAATATAATCATTACCGGAGGTGGGCAAAATTCTCAAAATGCTCCTCAACAGATTAGTGATGCTGTCATTGAAAGTGATAACTATTTAATTGCTTCTTTTCATTATTACCAACCATTTAGTTTTACAAGTTCATCAACTGCAAACAATAATGATTTTAATTGGGGCACCAATACAGATAAAAATTCAGTTGACGGTCATTTTGATGCTGTTAAAAATTGGTCAAACTCTAAAAACATTCCTGTTACTTTAGGTGAATTTGGAGCAGATAATGAAAACGGATTGAATTATAATACTGGTGTTTATGGATTATATGGAGGCCCAATAAATACTAGCAGAGTAGAATACCATAGATATATAGCTGAACAGGCAATTAACAGAGGATTTTCATTTTCAGCTTGGGATGCAGGAAATAAATCGAATAAAGCGATTCATTTAAGAACAGATAATCTGGATACAACTAATTCAATTTCTGGGATATGGGTTCTAGACGTTAGGGATGCTTTATTAAGCTCAGGAACATGGCCTCTTTGTTATGGGTTTATAGAAAATAGTATTATTTTAAATCCAGATTTTGAATGTGGCTTTGATACAGATTGGAGTTTTAATGTTTCAGGCACAGCAGAGGCATCATTTTCGGATGCAACCTCTGATTCTAGAAATGGTGTTTCAGGAGCAAAAGTTGAGGTCACTTCTTCGGACAACTATAACAGAGTATTACTAAGTAATCAAATCTTTATTCAGGACCTTACAGGTAAAAAAGTAATAATTAAAGCATATGCTAGGTCAGCAACAGCAGTTGGTCAATCATTTAAAATAAGGATTAAAGTAAACAATACTTATTCTTATATTTTATCACCAGAATTTAATTTAACGAATGAATATCCAACAAGCCCTTTCCTATTTGAGTTTACGATTCCGGATAATACGACATCAATACAAGTACAAGTAATGATGGGGAACTTTCAAGGAACATATTTCTTAGACGATTTTGAAGCTATCATAGAAGATGTTGAAACTCTTTCTAGCGAACAAATAACAGCTACAGAAAAAGTAGTTTTATATCCAAATCCAACCCATGATGTTATTTATTTAGACACGAATCTAATCGATTTAAGAGCGAGTGTTTACAGTATTCAAGGAAAAGTTATTTTCAAAAACAAAAAAGTTATTTCTAAGTCATTAAACTTAAGTACATTATATGGTGGTATTTATATAATAGTTCTTAAAAATGACAACTACTTTAGTAAATTTAAAATAGTAAAGAGAAATTAAGCTAAGAAATAAAAAAACCCCCGTAAGGAGGTTTTTTTTAGAATTATAATTACATGGGTTTTTGATACTTGTAGTAACCTTCAACAGGAATCATTAAATGATCGTAACCAGTGCCCTTAAACATAATATAAGGAGCTCCGCTATTGAAGTCAGTAGTTTGACCTTCTAGTGAAGCCGGATCTTTCGGGAAAAGCATTAAGTGCGCTCCAGATTCTATCCATTGACCTTCTGCGGCATCTTCTTTGTTAAAGACTAACTGCTTTGTGTTGTCTTCTCCCATATCACCGTGTAGCATCCATGCCCAACCGTCAGCATTCATTTCAGGTGTTTTACCACCCATATATGCCATTGCCCATTGCATTGCTGGTCCATCACCAACCATTGGCATTGCCTCATGAGGGTCTTTCCAACCATTTTTAGGATCAGACATTCCTCTTGGATTTGCCGCCATAGCAGTCCATCCATTTGTTCCTTCTCTCAATACTGTTCCGTCCACATCAACTACTGTGCAATTAGCAGCAATATATGATGGAGCAGCAGTACTGTAAGCCCAAACTTTCCATTCTACTGAAGTATGAGGTCCTTCAGGTTCTCCATTTAAACTAACCACTTCAGCTGGAGCAGTTACTTGAGTACAGCTTATAAACAAAGCGATACTTAACATTAAAAATAGTAGTTTTTTCATTTTTATAATATTTAAATTGATCAATTAATTAAATTCTTTTGATAAATCTGCTGAATCATACCATTCCATATAGTGTGATAATTTTCCTTCTTCATTAAATTGTAAAACAGCATACCATTTAAGCATGCTCTTTTTTCCATTAGCAGCAAAATTAGAAGTCCATGTTCCATAGGCTCTTACATTTCCATCAGGTAAATTATCATCATCTAATGCAGCAAAATATTGAGGGTTTGTAAGTTTTTTATTATCATAGTTTACCATGAAAGCACGAAAGGCTTTTTTCCATTCAGCTTTGGGAAGAGAATCCATTCCTACTGCTGGAGGAGACCAAATAAAGTCATCACTCATATATTTATCTGAAAAGAAGGCAGTAGAATCATTTTGCATAAATGCACCTAGCCAAGCTTTAGTTGTTTCAGTGTTTTTCTTAAAAACACTCATTTTAGAATCTGTAGAAGTTTGGTTGTTTTCTTGACAACCAACAAGAAGTGCAAGAGTAAATGCACACAAAATTATTTTTCTCATTTTTATTGATTATTTAGTTAGTAATATTTTATTATAAACATCTAGTAAGATTTATAATTTGTGTTTGATTGAATTATTTTTAATCCATTTTCCCCGCCTTTTAGATATGGAACCATATCTCCAATTACCGTATCTTCAGTTTGTCTCCATTTTAAATAGGTGTTGTACTTGTCATAACTTTCCCAATTTCCTATAATCCAAATAGTATTACTGTCTTTATTTACAGTTAACTCTAAAGAGACACAGCCATCATATGC
>MDTF01015692.1_pt1 | contig 26260 bp, 27 predicted proteins | sample 811191 | NCBI WGS metagenome assembly MDTF01 (sample SAMN05326649, study PRJNA326480) | marine metagenome | isolation source: seawater | place: Southern Ocean | collected 2011
GGCTTCGTTTAAAAATTTTAATTTTTTATTCCTCCAAGGAAGGAGGTCAGTACCTGTCCGCAAACTGCAACTACTAGTTCTTCATTTTTAAAACAGTTCTTTAATATTTCGCAATTTTAGTTCATTTTCAGGTTATAATTATTATTTATAGACTTATGATTAATTAGTTTAAAAACTGAGATAGGAGTTAACACATGGCAGAGTTTATTAAACCGTATAATAATGACCCATTTGTAGGTAATCTATCTACACCCGTAACAACGTCGACTGCAACTAAATTATATTTAGGAAACTTACCAATATATCGTAAGGGATTGTCAGCTCTTATGAGAGGCCTTGAAATCGGTATGGCGCATGGTTACTTTTTAATCGGACCATTTTATATTCTTGGACCAATGCGAAATACAGAAAATGCTCTCCTTGCTGGATTACTCTCAGCAATTGGTCTAGTACTTATTCTAACGCTTGGTTTAACAATTTATGGTTTAGCGTCATTTCAAGATGATGGTCAGTTGGAAGGTTTAGAATCGTCAAAAGGTTGGAGAAAAATTCACAAGTGGATTTTTTATTGGTTCTTTAGGCGGTGCGTTAGTAGCATATTTACTACTTAATAATATAGCATTTTTCAATTAAAATAAAAAATCAGAAAGAGGTCATATTTTTAACTTCTTTCTGATTTTTAATACAAATTTATTAATACTGACTGATTAATAAACTTAAAATATAAAAACAAGCGATAAGTCCCCATGTAAGGTTTCGTAATGAACTTTGTTGGGTACTTACTGAGCCAGAACCGGTACTTGATGGAGTTTTCGGGTCCGTAGTTAAGACGAAAAAGCTTATTGCTATCGTATTTAGAATCCAAAGGTTCTTAATGATCGTCATCTAATAACCAAAAAATTATTTAAATAATGGTTTAACTCTCTATTTTTCAGATTTGATACGTTGCCCAAATTTATTCACCTTGAATTTTTAATAATCCAAATCCAACACTTAACCCAGTTAGTGTTAAAACCCACATAACTCCGGCTACAGTAAAAATTTCTTTTGCCATTTTTCTTTAATTCCTTAAAATTATGTTTTTTAATATATTAGAAACCGTTACGGCCCCAAACCACTAATGCTAGTGAAAAGCTAAACATGACCATCAGAGATGACCAACCTAAACTTAAAATATCCATTTCGAGTGTTAATAAATTTATTTACTCTATAAATTATATCATTTGTTTTTAGTTATTAAAGATTGTTACTGTAACTTCTATTATAGGAGAGGATGGGATTCGAACCCACGGTACATTTTACAACGTACGTTAGATTAGCAATCTAAAGCTTTCAACCACTCAGCCACCTCTCCTAACCCATATAATAATAATATACTAAGAATTTTGAAAATAGAAAAGATTAATATAAGCACGCCCTGAAGGACTTGAACCTTCGACATCAGGTTTTGGAAACCTACGTTCTACCAACTGAACTAAGGACGCCTAAAATATGATACACAACATACCAATTTAATCGCATAGCGTCAATTAATTAAATTGATATGTTATGTATTTTTTAAATAACTTATAAGTTACCTTGCTTGAAATATAAAAGGAATATAACAGCAGGCCCAGAAAGAACGACCAGACCAAGCGATAATAATTGAGCAAAAACTGACCAGTTAATCATACGTTTAAATATTTTTTTAAATTAAGGTTAGTTATAAAAAACCTTCCGTTTGATAGAGGGTTATATAAAATCGTGCAAAATTACTGTTATTTTAAGCAGGAACAACGTTAAAAATTCCTGTAAGAATTACTAGTGCGAACCATACACCTGACCCACTCCAAACAATCCCTTGAGATTTTTCCCATTCACCTGGGGTTGCTAAAATAACTGGAACAGCAACTACTAATGCAAACGATACAAGTACTAAAAGAGCAACGAAAAATTGAAGAATTCCAATCATGCGAATTATTCTCGTGAAATTTAAATAATTTAAATAATATCAGTTCTTACGGCTAGAAAGTAAACTTTCTGTAAAACTATAATATACTTAACGTATATTTTATAACATCTTTCTATGAATCGAGAGTATTCAAACTAGAAATTTTTTGAAAAAGTTCGATTAATTATTTCTCTACCTATTGTATAATCTATTGTAAGTATTTTGTAATATTTCCTACAAGGGATTAATTAATAACATGGATGTAAATTTTTTATTAGCATATCTACCTGAAGCTTACGCTGCGTTTCGACCAATTGTGGACGTAATGCCAGCAATTCCTGTACTATTCCTTTTATTAGCGTTTGTTTGGCAAGCGGCGGTAGGTTTTAGATAATTGAGCATAAATAAACTATTTTTATTAAATATTAAAATTTATACATAGAGATAGTTTATTTACTTTCATCTAAAAAAACTACATACTAAATCAGAATGAACTGTCTGATTTTCGAAACACTGTTTATTAGCTAAAATTGATTATTTAAAAACCTTTAATATGGTTGATACTACAACAAAAACAGGAATCATTTCTCAAATTATTGGACCTGTAGTAGACGTGGAATTCCCAAATGGTGCGTTACCTAAAATTTACGACGCTTTAATTGTTACCGCAGATGACAAAACTATTACTTGTGAAGTTCAGCAACTTCTTGGTAACAACAAAGTTCGTGCGGTTTCAATGACATCAACGGATGGACTAAAGCGTGGTGCAAGTGTAGCAGATACTGGTGCACCAATTACTGTGCCTGTAGGTACAGCAACTCTAGGGCGTATTTTTAATGTTTTAGGTGAGACAGTAGATGAAATGGGTGCATGTGATCCAGAAGCGGGTTTACCAATTCACCGTTCAGCTCCTGCTTTTAGTGATCTAGATACGACACCATCGGTTTTTGAAACGGGTATTAAAGTTGTAGATCTTCTAGCTCCATACCGTCGAGGTGGAAAGATTGGTTTATTTGGTGGTGCTGGTGTAGGTAAAACAGTACTTATTATGGAACTGATTAACAACATCGCACGAGCACATGGTGGAGTTTCAGTTTTTGGTGGTGTTGGTGAACGTACACGTGAAGGTAACGACCTTTATGCCGAAATGAAAGAGTCAGGCGTAATTAACGAAAATAAGCTTTCAGATTCGAAAGTAGCTTTAGTTTACGGTCAGATGAACGAACCACCAGGCGCACGTATGCGAGTTGGTTTAACTGCTTTAACAATGGCAGAATATTTCCGTGATGTAAACAAGCAAGACGTTTTATTATTCATTGATAACATCTTCCGTTTTGTACAGGCCGGTGCAGAAGTATCAGCACTACTTGGTCGAATGCCATCAGCTGTAGGATACCAACCAACATTAGCAACAGAAATGGGTGGACTACAAGAACGAATCACTTCAACTAAAGAAGGTTCAATTACATCAATCCAAGCGGTTTACGTCCCTGCTGATGATTTAACAGATCCAGCTCCAGCTACAACGTTCGCACACTTAGATGCAACTACAGTATTATCCCGTGGATTAGCGTCTAAAGGTATTTATCCAGCAGTAGATCCACTAGATTCTACATCAACAATGCTTCAGCCAGGAATTGTAGGTGAACTACACTACGGAACTGCACAACGAATTAAGACTACACTTCAACGTTACAAAGAGCTTCAAGATATTATTGCAATTCTTGGACTTGACGAACTTTCAGAAGAAGATCGTTTAACAGTTGCTCGTGCTCGTAAAGTTGAACGTTTCTTATCTCAGCCATTCTTTGTTGCAGAGGTATTTACAGGTTCACCAGGTAAGTATGTATCTTTAGCGGATTCAATTGATGGATTTAACCAACTATTAGACGGTAACATGGATGATTTACCTGAGCAGTCGTTCTATCTAGTTGGAAACCTTGCCGAAGCAATTGAAAAAGCAGCAAAGCTAAACTAAATAAATAATATGAGTTTAAACGTTCGTGTAATTACACCCGATAAAGTTGTTTGGGATGCTGATTCAGAAGAACTAATTCTTCCTAGTAGTACTGGTAAATTAGGTATTTTAACTGATCACGCCCCTTTATTAACAGCATTAGACATCGGGGTCATGCGTCTGAAGACTGGAACAGAGTGGACTTCAATTGTTTTAATGGAAGGCTTTGCCGAAATTGAAGACAATAAAGTTACAGTACTTTGTAACGGTGCTGAGGAATCAAGTACTATTGATGCAGTGAAAGCACAATCCGACCTTGAAAAAATGACTTTATTAGTTGATGAAGCAACAACTAAAAAAGAAAAGATTGAAGCAACAATTGAATTGCGTAAATGTAAGGCCAGAATCCAGGCTTTAGCAAAGGTATAATCGAATAAAAAAATCTCTGGCCCAAATAATTTTGGTTCAGAGATTTCTTATTTAAAGTAAACTAGGTCTTTGGCAGTTTTTCAAATTAAGATTAACCAACATCAACTAATTCATTTGTATATTCAGAATCTGTTTGTTCACCTACTAGAACTTTAACTTTATTATCTGCGCCAACGTCAACAATAGCAACATCACCGGCTTTAATTTTTTCTGAAAGTACCTCTTCAGCTAAGCTGTCCTCTAATAATCGCATTACGGCTCGACGTAATGGTCGGGCACCGTAAGCTGGATTATAACCTTCATCAATTAAACGCGATTTAAAACGATCGGTAACCTCTAGTTGAATCCCTTTTATTGCAATACGTTCAAAAACTTCTTTTAACATAATTTCTGCAATTTCACCAACTTCATCTTTTGTCAGTTGGCGGAATACAATAATTTCATCTAAACGGTTTAAAAATTCTGGTCTAAAGTATTGCTTTAACTCCTCATTAACAAGTGCACGAATACGATTATACTGAGAACTTGTTTGATCTTCCTGAAGTTCAAAGCCTAAACCCCCGCCACCTTTTTCAATAACTTTTGAACCAATATTGGAAGTTAAAATAAGGAGTGTATTTTTAAAGTCAATTGTTCGACCTTTTGAATCAGTTAAACGCCCATCTTCAAAAATTTGAAGTAATAAGTTAAAAACATCAGGATGTGCCTTTTCAATCTCGTCAAAAAGAACAACAGTGTATGGACGTCGTCTTACTGCTTCTGTTAACTGACCACCTTCACTATAACCAACATAACCTGGTGGTGAACCAATTAATTTAGATACGGTATGACGTTCCATGTATTCTGACATATCTAAGCGAACCATTGCATCTTCAGAACCAAAAAAATAAGTTGCAAGAGCTTTTGTTAATTCAGTTTTACCTACACCAGTTGGACCGGAAAAAATAAAACTTGCAATAGGTCTATCTGGATTTTTTAAACCAACACGCGCTCGTCGTATTGCTCGCGATACAGCAACAACAGCTTCATCTTGACCAATAATTCGACCGTGTAGGGTTTCTTCCATCTGAAGTAACTTTTCGGATTCGCTCTTTGTTAATTTATTAACAGGTATACTTGTCCATGCAGCAACAATTTGTGCGATATCTTCTTCAGTTACAGTTGGTGTTAAATCTGAAGATTCAGAAGCTCCCTTTTTACTTTGTGCAATGGCTTGAATTTGGGTTTTTACTTCCATTTCACGCTCACGTAATTGACCGGCTTTTTCGAAGTTTTGACCACGAACAGCTTCATCTTTCTGTTTTAAAATGTCGCGTAATTCTTTGTCTAATTCTTTAGCTGCTTCTGGAAGTTGAGAATTCATTAAACGAACTCGAGAACCAGCTTCATCAATTAAATCAATTGCCTTATCAGGTAGGAATCGGTCTGCAATATACTGATCAGCAAATTTTGCAGCAGCGGTTAATGCTTCGTCTGAAATAACTAATTTATGATGTTTTTCATAACGTTCACGAAGTCCATAAAGAATTTCAATTGTTTCATCAACTGATGGTTCACCAACCATTACAGGTTGAAAACGACGTTCTAATGCAGCATCCTTTTCAATATGCTTGCGGTACTCTTCAAGTGTCGTTGCACCAATACACTGTAATTCACCACGTGATAATGCGGGTTTTAGAATATTCGCTGCATCAATTGCACCCTCAGCTGCACCTGCACCGATTAAAGTATGAACTTCATCAATTACTAAAATAATATTGTTGGCTGTGCGCACCTCGTCCATAATTTTTTTAAGACGTTCCTCGAATTCACCACGATATTTTGTTCCAGCAATTAAAAGTCCAATATCTAGAGCAACTACTAACTTTTCATCTAATGTATCTGGAATGTCACGGTTAGCAATTCGTTGTGCTAGACCTTCTGCAATTGCCGTCTTACCAACACCCGGTTCACCAATTAAAACAGGATTATTCTTTGTTCGACGCCCAAGAATTTGTATAACCCGCTCAATCTCTTTTGCACGCCCAACTACCGGATCTAACTTTCCATCAAGTGCCTTTTGTGTTAAATTCGTACCAAATTCATCTAAAGTTGGTGACTTACTACGATTTGCGCTATTTCCAGATGCAACTTCTTTATTATCACCTAATGAGCGGATAATTTGACTTCGAATTTTTGAAAGATCAACGCCTAAGTTTTCAAGAACTCGAGCTGCGACACCTTCACCTTCATCTCCACTTATTAGACCCAAAAGAAGGTGTTCAGTACCAATGTAGTTATGTCCGAGCTGACGTGCTTCTTCTAAAGATAGCTCTAAAGTTCTCTTCGCACGTGGGGTAAATGGAATTTCAACAGCGACGAATCCTGATCCGCGTCCAATAATTTTTTCAACTTCGACACGTGCATCTTTTAAAGTTACACCCATTGATTTTAAAACTTTTGGTCCTATTCCTGTTCCTTCGCCAATCAGCCCTAATAATAATTGTTCTGTACCGACAAAATTATGCCCAAGTCGTCTGGCTTCTTCTTGCGCTAACATTATTACTTTAATCGCTTTTTCAGTAAAACGTTCAAACATTAAATTTTTATTTTAATGAAATTATCTTTGTCTTTGATATATGTATAATAACATAATAATGACGTAATAAGGTAACGTCACCGTCTAGTTTGCATTTTTACTAGTATATACTTTTGACTCTATAATCTCCCCAGGTAGGATTTGAACCTACGACAAACCGGTTAACAGCCGACCGCTCTACCACTGAGCTACTGAGGATTAAAGTTACATCTAGTAACTTATAAGATTAAATTATACCATATGGTAATTAATTTGTCTATCATGAAATTTTGTTCTAACCGTCAAACCAATTATAACTAAATAACATTACAGCATACTTGATTTAAATTTTGGGAAGTTTAATTAAATTGTTTCTATTTTTATTTTCTTAATTTACACAGTCTTTAACAGCTGGTTGATTTTTTAAATTTACCACCCATATTTTGTAATTATCAGTTTAAAATATTGAATTCAATATATAATGTTATTTAAGAAGTTATTTCTGTTTTTAAATTTTATTTAATTAAGAGTAAGAAAGTAAAAAATTTTTCGATAGGAGGAAAAAAGTTATGGCACTACCTTGGTATCGTGTTCATACGGTTGTACTTAACGATCCAGGTCGTTTAATTGCTGTGCACCTTATGCATACATCACTTGTTGCTGGATGGGCAGGATCAATGGCATTATACGAACTCGCAGTTTTTGATCCATCGGATCCAGTTTTAAACCCAATGTGGCGACAGGGTATGTTTGTAATGCCGTTTATGGCTCGACTTGGTGTAACTGACTCTTGGGGTGGTTGGAGTATCACTGGAGAAAGTGTTTCAGATCCCGGTATTTGGAGTTTTGAAGGTGTTGCTTTAACGCACATCGTTTTATCTGGAATGTGTTTCCTAGCAGCAATTTGGCACTGGGTATATTGGGATTTAGAACTATTTAGAGATCCTCGTACTGGTGAGCCAGCATTAGATCTTCCAAAAATTTTTGGTATTCACCTATTTTTATCTAGTCTTTTATGTTTCGGTTTTGGTGCATTCCACGTAACTGGTACATTTGGTCCTGGTATTTGGGTTTCTGATGCTTATGGCGTAACTGGTCGTGTACAAGCTGTTGCTCCAGCATGGGGTGCAGAAGGGTTTAACCCATTTAATCCAGGTGGTATCGCATCACACCATATTGCAGCGGGTATTTTAGGTATTCTTGCTGGAGTTTTCCACTTAACAATTCGTCCACCACAGAGACTTTATCGAGCTCTTCGTATGGGTAACATTGAAACAGTATTATCAAGTAGTATCTCAGCAGTATTTTTTGCTGCATTTATTACTTCTGGTACAATGTGGTACGGTGCAGCAACTACGCCAATTGAGTTATTTGGTCCAACTCGTTATCAATGGGATAGTGGTTATTTCCAACAAGAAATTGAGCGTCGTGTGGAAAGTTCATTAGGCGAAGGTTTATCATTAAGCCAAGCTTGGTCACGAATTCCAGATAAGCTAGCTTTCTATGATTATATCGGTAATAACCCTGCAAAAGGTGGTCTATTCCGTGCGGGTCCAATGAACAAAGGTGATGGTATTGCTGAAGCGTGGTTAGGTCACCCAGTATTCCAGGATAAAGAAGGTCGTGAACTAACAGTTCGACGAATGCCAGCATTCTTTGAAACGTTCCCTGTTATCCTAGTTGATAAAGATGGTATTGTTCGTGCAGATATTCCGTTTAGACGTGCTGAATCAAAGTATAGTATTGAGCAAGTTGGTGTTAGTACAAACTTCTACGGCGGAAAATTAAATGGTCAGGTATTTACGGATGCTCCGACTGTTAAAAAATATGCAAGAAAAGCACAGTTAGGTGAAGTTTTTGAGTTTGACCGTACAACTTTAGAATCTGATGGTGTATTTAGAAGTAGTCCACGTGGTTGGTATACTTTTGGTCACGCTAACTTTGCATTACTATTCTTCCTTGGTCATTTATGGCACGGTGGTCGTACTTTATTCCGAGATGTTTTTGCAGGTATTGGTAGTGAAGTTTTAGAGCAAGTTAATTTTGGTGCTTTCCAGAAACTTGGTGATAAGACTACGAAGAAGCAAGGTGTTGTATAAAAAACAAGCTTAAAATATAGTAATTAAATTATGGAAGCATTAGTATATACTTTTTTATTAATTGGAACTTTAGTCGTAATCTTCTTTGCGATTTTCTTTAGAGATCCACCAAGAATTGTTAAAAAGTAAACAAACTAGAAAATTTTTACATAGTATATTTTATGTAATAAAAACAAAAAAATCATTCACCATAGTGAATGATTTTTTTGTTTTTAATCTTCATGCTCCTCAAAAGGATCACGTAACTCTTTTGCTGCAGGTCCAAAAGCGGTAAAAATTGAATAACCTGTGATACCTAACAATAAGCCCGAAATAAAGATACTTAAAATTTTTGCACTTTCCATAAAAAATAATATTTAGATAAGCTGTCCTGAAAAAGAAAACATTGTTTATAATGTATATTATGAGTAATATTAAAGACTAGTATTATATAATCTAATTCTCTCAAACTCAAAATTATGGCACTAAGAACACGATTAGGGGAAATTTTACGCCCACTTAACGCAGAATACGGTAAGGTAGCTCCAGGTTGGGGAACAACACCTGTTATGGGTGTTTTTATGGCTCTATTTTTAGTATTTTTAGTTATTATTCTACAAATTTACAACTCTTCAATTATTCTTGAAAATGTTGATGTAGATTGGGTAACTACATAGTTGCTAATTGTTAAAAACACTAGATAGTTAGTTCTTGCACTAGGTAAAATATATTTTTGTATTACTTTGTGCAAAAATTAACTACTTTTCTGTTATGATATCTACTAAATAAATATTTTTTAAAGAGGTTACATATGTCACATAGCGTAAGAGTTTACGATACTTGTATTGGATGTACACAATGTGTTCGTGCATGTCCTTGTGATGTTCTTGAAATGGTACCCTGGGATGGGTGTAAGGCAGGCTCAATTGCGTCTGCTCCCCGTGCAGAAGACTGTATTGGATGTAAGCGTTGTGAAACAGCTTGCCCAACCGACTTTTTAAGTGTACGGGTATATCTAGGAAGTGAGACAACACGTAGTTTAGGTTTAACTTATTAAAATCAATATTTAGCGTTGTATTTTAAACAAAATACAACCCTAAATATTGATTTTAGTTGCATTTTAATAAGGTATTTGGTAACATTTGTATTGAACTATAGCGGACGTGGCGAAATTGGTAGACGCACTAGATTTAGGTTCTAGCGGGTATTCCCTTGAGAGTTCGAGTCTCTCCGTCCGCAATTTTATAATGATAACATCACAATATTGTCGTTTCATAGAGGGTTAGACGGTCTAAGTTACAAGCACGGCACAACCAAGTCGCAGGTTTGGAGCAACTCTATAGACTCTATAAACTGTTCTTTTATCTTTGTTTTCTGCTGATTAGATAAGCAAGACGGATAATTAGCAAAAAACTCTTTAACAAGGAAAACTTTATCAATAGTTTTAGAGCAAAAAGTCTTAAATTAATCTTATATTCAGATACGAAAGCGATTTCATTCGAGTATAACTACATTCAGTTCACAAGCCATTAAAAACTAAATGTAGCTCTAAGCAGGCACTTGAAAGCCCTAGTATGCCACCCAACTGTTGAGTACATCACAACTGTAGCAGCGCTCCATAAGCGCCTACAACGACTATAGGAGCGCTTACTTTAGAGTTGAACCAACTACCCTCTACCTGGTATCATAAACGAGGAAACATTTGCTAACGAAGGAATCTTCTCTTCCTAAAATTACGAGTTGATTTACAGTAGTAGGGCACTTTCTAGGTAGCTAACAATTGAATCTTTTTGAATTTGGTCAAGAATTTTCAATGAACCTTCGTGTTCCGTACTCAGTTTTCGACTTTTTAACCATAAGAAAAAGTACTTAATGACACTTTATCTTGTAGCAGAAGCAGCAGAAAGTTTACAAATTCTTATAATGTAGTTTTTAATGAATTAATATGGGGGTAGAGGGACTTGAACCCTCACGACCATTTGGTCAACAGATTTTAAGTCTGTTGTGTCTACCATTCCACCATACCCCCATTCTAACTTTAAGGCGACACCCAGATTCGAACTGGGGATAGAGGATTTGCAATCCACTGCCTTACCACTTGGCCATATCGCCTTTTAATGAACTCTACATCATAATATAATTTATTAGCTTTTAAAAGTAAAAGAGAAATAATTATTTCATTGCCAAAAAGAGTTTTACGTTTATTTGACCCAATTATTACTTTAGTTTACTATTGTTGTATTAGATGCGGGTATAGTTTAGTGGTAGAACCTTAGCCTTCCAAGCTAATGATGAGAGTTCGATTCTCTCTACCCGCTTTTCACAAGAATCTTAAGGATAACAATCTTTCATTGTCTGTCTATTAGATAATGCGTTATTTGATTAAACCTTTTTATATAAAAAAGGCAAATAAATATAAATAGAATGTTAAAATTACATTTAGTAAGATTTTATATTTTTAGAACACTTTTGACAATAGAATTATGACAGCATCTTTTCTACCTGCAATTTTAACACCTGTTGTTACCCTGGTTTTTCCAGGGTTATGTTTTGCTTTATTTTTTGTATTAATTGAGCAAGATGAAATCACGTAATCTAAATTAAATATTGAAAATAATGAATATTCAATCAATTTTAGATAATTTAATTTTTGCAAATTTACTATTAGTAACTATATTTTATTGGGCGAGTTTAATTTTTTCCAAATTTAAATTTTTGTCCAAAATAGGTTATTACGGTAATATTTGTGCAAATGTTTGCCTTGTTATCCTACTTGGTTCAAGATGGTTAACATTTGGTTATTTCCCATTAAGTAACCTGTACGAATCTTTAATGTTTCTGGCTTGGGGTATTATTACACTAACCATTCTTATTGAAGACCAGTCCAAGGTCTCAATTGTTGGTTCAATTAGTACGCCCATAGCGTTATTTATTACTGGATTTGCAAGCTTATCGTTACCTGAAGCAATGCAGGCACCATCTCCTCTTGTACCTGCATTAAAATCAAATTGGCTAATGATGCATGTTACTGTTATGATGCTAAGTTACGCCAGTCTACTTGTTGGTTCAGTCTTAAGTATATTTTTTCTTGTTCTTATTAATACTCAAAAGAAGCAATTTAAAATTCAAGGTAGTTCCTACGGTGAGACTACCCCAATTAATCGTTTTCCAGAACCAGCCTTGTTTAAAGCCGAATTTGTTGACGATTATCCAAATTTGTTTACGGGTAATGATAGTTCAATTGATAACACCCCGATTGATAACAGACTTACACTTTTAGAAAGTATCGATAATTTAAGTTATCGAACGATTAGCTTTGGATTTCCACTTTTAACGATTGGTATTATAGCTGGTGCTGTTTGGGCAAATGAAGCATGGGGTTCATATTGGAGTTGGGATCCAAAAGAGACTTGGGCTCTAATTACTTGGTTAGTATTTGCCTCGTATTTACATTCACGAATTACAAAATCTTGGCAAGGCGAAAAACCTGCTTTAATTGCAACTCTCGGCTTTGTAGTTGTTTGGATTTGCTATCTTGGTGTAAATTTCCTTGGTAAAGGTTTACATACTTACGGTCAGATACTTTAATTTTTGTTACCTGATTTTGTAAACTATTGCTTGTGTGTCTTAATAATTTGACGAATTATTTTTAAATTTGTCACACTTTTTTTATTAAAATTTTTAATGAATGTTTAAATAGGGCTATAAAAAGAGTTAATTTCGATTTATAATTTTATTTAAGGTATTTACTATTAAAAAGTAAAAATTTTTATACTTTTTTCGTAAATGTTAAAGTTTATGAAAAAACTAATTTTATTTCTTTAGTGAAATAAAAATAATTGAATTAACTTAGAGTAGGAGAAAGAATCGTGTCAGGTGGTTCAACAGGAGAAAGACCTTTTTCAGATATTATAACAAGTATTCGCTACTGGATTATCCACAGCATTACTATTCCTGCATTATTTGTTGCAGGTTTTCTTTTCATTAGTACAGGTTTAGCGTATGATGTTTTTGGTACACCAAGACCAAATGAATACTTTACGCAAGATCGTCAACAAATTCCGTTAGTAAATGATCGTTTCAGTGCTAAACAGGAATTAGAAGATTTAACGAAAGGTTTATAAAAATAGCAAAAATGTACGAGGTAAAAATGATCAATACAAATCAACCAATCGCATACCCTATTTTCACTTTTCGTTGGCTTACAATACACGCATTAGCAGTACCTACAGTGTTTTTCCTTGGTGCTATTACTTCAATGCAATTTATTCAACGATAGGAGATTTTATAGATGAGTGCACCGAATCCAAATAAACAACCAGTAGAATTAAATCGAACTTCATTATTTTGGGGTTTACTTTTATTTTTTGTGTTAGCTGTATTATTTTCGAGTTATTTCTTCAACTAAACTTAGTTTAAATAACTACACTTTATTAAACTTTTAAAATATAATTTAAAGGAGATTGTATGAGTGATGCTGGACGAGTACCACTTTGGATGGTAGCAACAATTGGTGGTCTTGCTGCCGGTGGATTATTAACTTTATTTGTCTTCGGCTCGTATTCGGGTCTAGGATCATCTTTATAATCCTGTTATCCAAAAATTAGACTTTAGCTGACAATGTAGTATCTACATTGTCAGCTAGCTATTTTAAAATTGTATTATGTTAAAACAAAAACTAAATCATGTGCTTAGGGGACTCTGGCAAAAAAGAGCAAGAACGTCAAATTAAAGTTATTTTTAGTATTGAACAGAATGAAAAATCAAACACTATAGAACCTTTTTACAAAATACTAGATCTCGTTTTCAAGTTTGACTTACGAGACAACCCTAACGGTGGGACTTATAGTTTGTTGGAGGCTGCCTACTTGAAACTAATACAAGAGAACGGAACTCCTCTGACAGAAGGTGACCACATTTCTGCGAGACGTCTTTCACGGGCATTCCCTATTGTATGTGTAATGTCTTTCTTGGATTCAGTGGATTTTAATGCAGACTTACGTGATCAATTTATTGAAGCTGTGGGAGAAAGTAAGCTAGGTGAACTAAAGCCACAGCTGATAGACGGGTCCTACGTTAGAACATATAAATATTGCTCAGAAATATTAGCTGCAAACAACGATGACCAGGATATCCGATCAATAATCGAATCCATAGGTTCAGTACGCAAAGCCAACTTAAAAAGTGAAGGGTCGTTCAGTGAGAACGAACTAAAGAAAATGATTGTCTGTCTAAAGGAGGAACTACTTTAATGAGAATAATTAAATAGACTAGAACCGTTTTTACAAGGAGAAGATGCCTCTTTAAATGTCGCAACTAGATGAAGCAAGAAAGACTATAAAAGCGTAGATATATCCGAAACCTAATATTACTCGCGGAAAAATAAATATATTGGTTAAAATCTTGGAAGGCTAGCCCTTACAGTAAGACTGGCTTTGCGGTACACCCTACTTTAGTTTCGTATTTTTGCTATAATACATTACCCCCAGGGGAATTCGAATCCCCGTTACCTCCGTGAAAGGGAGATGTCCTAGGCCTCTAGACGATGGGGGCTTTTCTTTACTACAAGAATATATTACTAAATATTATATCTATTGTCAATAGATTTTCGAACTATTTATTTTCGTCAGAAAATATGCTTGTGGTATTTTTCAATGCCGGTGAAGTTAAAAACATTTCTAAAATTTCATCTTTAAAAATTTTAACAGAATTCACATAATAACGTTTTGGGTTAATAAGAATGGATAATGTTCTACTTATTGTGATGTCTTTAATTTTTGCCCAATGAATAATATTTAGTTCTAGTTCTTTAGAGATCGCTGATACCGAAACAAATGCAGCACCTAAACCGGATTGAACTGCGTTTTTAATTGCTTCAATCGAGTTTAATTCCATTTCTATTTTAAATTGACGGCTATCAATGCCATTATCAATAAGTGTTGTTTCAATAACATTTCGAATTGTGGATTTTGTGTCCAGTGCAATAAATTTTAACCTATATAAATCTTCTTTTTGGATATACTTTAAGGTTGAAAATGGGTGTGAGGGGGGTAAAATCAATGCTAATTCATCTTCTGCGTATGAAATTATATCAAGTGTAGGTTTTAAATCGTATGGGACTTTTCCACCTACCACAGCCAAATCAATTTGACCATTTGCGACTCCGCGTGCTATTTGTCGCGTTGAGTGAACTTGTAATTCGATTGAAATTTGCGGATACTTATGTCTAAATATACCAATTAAACGTGGCATTAGGTAGGTTCCTGTTGTCTGACTTGCACCAATAATTAAAACGCCTGATTGAAGTGTTTGTATTTCTTCTAATCCACGGCACGTTTCCTCACATAAATTTAATATTCGTTCTGCATATTTTAATAATAGCTGTCCAGTTTCAGTTAAACGTGCACGCCGTTTATCCCGATAAAAAATTGGTATATTTAATTGCTTCTCTAAATTTTGAATTTGAAGGCTGACAGCTGGTTGTGAGATATAAAGTTTTTCGGCTGCCCTTTTAAAACTTCCTTCTATTGCGATGGTTTGCAAAATTTTCAGTTGATCCAGAGTAAATGGTAAATTTGACATTATTAAATGTTCGAAATTAGAATTTGCTGTTAATCAAAGCTCTTGTGTGAGTATCTCATATTTTTTAATTCTGTCCGCTTAGTCGATTTCACTTGTTACACTATATTGTAAAACTTTCTCATATAAAAAAACATGACTGATTTCAATACAATAAGAAACGTTGTATAATATTAATTAATATAATTAATAATTTAGTTTTTAATTTACATGGATACAAGACTTGCAATTGTTTTACTTCCAGTAGCTGCAGCAGCTTCATGGGCATTATTTAATATTGGCCGTTTAGCGTTACAACAGCTAAAGCGAATGGCGTAATATATGGCAGAGAAACAAAATTTCTTGTTTCTCTGCGTTTTTTTTTCTGCAATGAATCATTAAATTAGTCAAAATATAACTTTAAAGTAAAATTCCGAAAGCTTTAAAATAATAGTAGATTTATTAACTATTTTGATTTTTTCGATTTAATAGATTGCTAAAAATTCGCTTAACTAGACCTTTTGAGCTTATATTTTCCATATCTAGTACCTCAATATCTTCACCAAGTAAACGGCGTGCAATATTTTCAAATGCCACCCCTGGAAGAGATAAACTATCTTCTAAAACTAATGGTTCACCTCGATTTGATGCAATAATAACTTGCTCACTATCGGGTATAATACCTAAAACCGGAATACCTAAAATACTTGTAATATCGTCGATCGACATCATATCGTCATTTTTGACCATTTTTGGTCGAATACGATTAATTATAAGTTTATTATTTTTAATACCCTTAGTCGCCAAAATACCAATAACTTTATCCGCGTCACGAATTGAAGGTACCTCTGGTGTTACAATTACTAAGGACTCATGCGCCGAAACTATCGCGGTTTGAAATCCTTCGTCGATTCCGGCTGGAGAATCAATTAAAATAAAATCATATTTGTCGGTAACTAAACCGATAAGTGTTTTTATTTGTGATTGTGTGATCGGAGTTTTTGCTTGGGTTGAAGATAAGGGAAAAAACGCTAATTGGGGCTGCCGTTTATCTTGTATTAGTGCTTGGTCTAATCGACATGTTTCGTTTAAAACATCAGAACCCGTATAAACTATACGGTTTTCGAGGCCTAGCAGTAAATCAAGATTACGTAATCCGACGTCAGCATCGATTAACAACGTGCTATGACCTAAACGAGCTAAGGTCATTCCCAAATTAGATGTTGTGGTCGTCTTACCTACACCTCCTTTTCCTGAAGTGATAACTATAACACGGGCCATGATATTATGCTTGCGGGTTATCAATTATAAATACTAATATATATCAATTATACCACTAGATGAAATTTAAACGTTTTATAGGCTTAATTTAATTCTACTTTCTAATAGTTGGTTTGTATTTTTATGTTGGAAATTGGGTTATAATAGTTGTGTGTACCTACAACATAGAGTTCATTTTAATTTATCGCATATGAATTATTTCATATTGGTGGTTTTTGAATTGAATCTTCTATTTAGCTATTAATCAAATTTAAAAATGACTATAAGTGAGACTAGCGTAAAAAAGAAGATAGAAAGACCTGTTTATCCATTTACGGCGATCATTGGACAAGAAGAAATGAAACTTTCCTTAATTTTAAATGTAGTCGATCCACGTATTGGTGGTGTTATGATTATGGGCGATAGAGGGACGGGTAAATCAACTACAATTCGTGCTGTTGCGGATCTCCTTCCTGAGATTAAAATTGTTGCAGGTGACGCATTTAATTCTTCATTAGATGATTTTGAGTTAATGAGCGAAGAGGTTAAATCAGTTGTATTAAATAATGGTACACTAGATTCCGAATATAAAAAAGTTCCGATGGTTGATCTACCTTTAGGAGCGACTGAAGATCGAGTATGTGGTACGATTGATATCGAAAAAGCGCTTACCGAAGGTGTGAAAGCTTTTGAACCTGGACTTTTAGCCAAGGCTAATCGTGGTATTTTATACGTTGATGAGGTAAATTTATTAGATGATCATTTAGTTGATATTTTATTAGATTCAGCTGCTTCCGGGTGGAACACTGTTGAACGTGAAGGAATCTCAATCCGTCACCCAGCTCGATTTGTACTAGTAGGTTCTGGTAACCCAGAAGAAGGTGAACTACGTCCACAACTTTTAGATCGTTTTGGTATGCATGCTGAGATTCGAACAGTCCGTGATCCAGAAACTCGTGTTAAAGTTGTTGAAGAACGTAGTAAGTTTGATAGCGATCCTGAAATTGCATTAGATGCTTATAATGATGCGCAAGTAGCATTAAAACAAACAATTGTTGATGCGCAAAATCGTTTAAGTGAAGTTAATTTATCAATGGATCTACGTATTAAAATTTCACAAGTTTGTGGAACACTAGATGTAGATGGTTTACGTGGTGATATTGTAACTAATCGTGCTGCGAAAGCTTATGCTGCATACAATGGTCGTACTGAAGTTACAGTCGATGATATTGAAAATGTTATTACATTATGTCTTAGACATCGATTAAGAAAAGATCCGTTAGAGTCAATCGATTCAGGAGATAAAGTACAGACTGTATTTGAGGAAATTTTCAAATAAAGCTTAATTAAGTGGGCCCAGTAGGATTCGAACCTACATTAGAGACTTAGAAGGTCCCTGTCCTAATCCCTTAGACGATGGGCCCGATTAATAGGTGTGATTTTGTAATAAATGGGCGGTATAGGATTTGAACCTATGACCACCTGCTTGTAAGGCAGGCGCTCTACCACTGAGCTAACCGCCCTTATATTATATATATTAACTGTTAATACTATATTTAGCAAATCAGGTTCGTGATTTACTTTCTTTAATAAAATAATTTATCTTTAAATTAAATAATTTGTGTTTCCCAAATCATGCAAATGAAAAATTACACCGAACGAACAAATTTTGATCTACCATGTCAGCAGTATAAAAGCCTTAGTATTACTCTTCCAACTAAAAAATCGAAAACTATAAGTTTTCTAAAAGAATTATACACTTACCCACCAAAACTTAATATTATTTGGGAGCAACTGGACGAGTTAACTCCGGGTGAATATATTTCAACCACACGCAAGTCTATTTTACAATTTACAGACAAAAAGTCTTCGTTAAATAATTATAAAACTGCATATTTAAATAAAGTTAATACATCTCAATTTTATAAAACAAAATTAAGACCATTATCTGATGCTTTACAATCTATTCCGATTTATTTAGTTGTTAATGGGACTGGAGAGATTGTTGTTGCTAATTCAAATCTAAGCCAAGCTGGAAGATTAAACAAACTTGGTTTATTTTTTCTTACTCGGACTGACGCTGAGTGTTACTTAACCGAAATAGCAAAAACCGATTTACAAGGGACAAATAAACTCGGTTTATCAATTCATTGTATTGGTTTAAATTCCGCGTATAAGTTATTACGTGAACAAACTAGTAATATTGATTTTCGTATTATTCCAAGTCTTGACGAAATGGGCCACTTATTTAAAGTTATTAAACAAGGTGATTCGCGATTCGTTTTTGACATCGAACAAAACCAGTCACATGTTACACATCCGGAGATTAAATCACCAATTAATTGGTTTAATGGTTATAGAACACTGGAGCAGGTAGTGTCGCCATTTAATTTGATTAATCAAAGTGAAAAATACTTCAAAGGTGTACCAATTTATATTGTTCAAGTTCGAAACACACCACGAAATCTTCTTTTTACGGGTATTTTAAATTTATTTAGTTTAGCTGATTCCGGCTATGTAATGCTTAATGATGTACCTCTTAAAGCTACTAAGATTTTAGGAATTGATTCAACAATAATGGAAAGCCAAGTTAAAAAATTTACAAATTCGAATGATCTGACAACTTACGTATGTTTTACTAAAGAACAAGCTATTAATTTAGTACATAAATTTGGTAGACGTGTATCCCGTTATCCTGGTGCTCGAAAACAAACGTCATGGCTCGCAAGTTTCTCACGTATTCCAAAGATCTACGTCCATAACTTAGAAGATTTTTTTGAGATTTGGGAAGAATCGGTATTAAGTGATCAGTTAGAAAACACCTTAATTAGTAAGGTTAACCAAGCTGGTAAAGACACTACAATACAAAACGTTCATTTTATCCCATCAGATCGGGAAATACAAAACTTAGACGAATTTGCAAATACGGCAAGAAGGTCCCCAGTAAAAGCTGTTTCTCAGTTTGTTCGTATTAAATCACGGATACTTATAGGTTTTTTCGGCACTTTCCTGAATAATAATTGACAAAGCTAGATTTATACCCTAATTTGGTAAAAACTAAGGTAGGGGTTGTTTTGGATTCGACATTTTTGATATCGTGTTCGTTTTGTTATATTTTGTAAAAATGTAATACCTTTATAATAAATGCAAACAACATTTGTAAGTTTAATTCACGACTAGTAACAGCTTAACTTTTTTGAATTATTCGTAAAAATCTATAATTTTTATGAAATCATTGTTTTATTAATGCGCAAATTCGCTTTGAAACAATTTGTAGAGATAATCTAATTTTTTATTTTTTTATTGGAAAAAAGAAACATAGGTAACCGAATGGACGTGGGTTCAAATCCCACCAACTCCATCTTATGCATCTGTAGCCAAGTGGCCGAAGGCGTCAGACTCATAATCTGCTTCTCATTGAGACATCGCTGGTTCGAATCCAGCCAGATGCATTCTATTTCCTATTTTCCCATTTATTTTTATATCATAGTTCAGATTTTTTAATACTAACTTTGATAGTTATAAATCAATATAACACTTTGACGCCTAAAAATTTAAGTTACCAAAATGCATGATAAGTAGCACTTTATTTTACCAAAGTGCTATTTATTGTGCATTTTGGTAACTTACTGGCTTGATTTTTTTAAATTCTTAAAATGCGTGTGGTAGGATTTTTTAAGCGTCAACTATCTTGGTGTCCGAATATTATACTTACTATTAATTTTAAGGTTTCATAAAATCGAAAATTTCGTTAATTTTACTATTTTTAACCGAAAGTTTTACTTCGAAGAACGGTAAATTTCTACAATTTTTGGTGGCTTGTGCTACTGGGTACGTTGAAAAATAGTTTAAATTTAACTTACGAAAAATATTATTTTTTAAATTACAGTTCATAAGGCTTAGAGGGATTCGAACCCTCGACAACCAGAATCGGAATCTGATGCTCTGTCCACTGAGCTATAAGCCTAATCATACGATTAGTATTTATAATTGATAACCCGCAAGTATAATAACCTGGCCCGTGTTATAGTTCTCACTTCAGGAAAAGGAGTTGTAGGTAAAACGACAACAATTATTTAACTTGGGAATGGCCTTAGTTCGTTTAGGTCATAACGTGTTGTTAATCGATGTCGACGTTGGATTACGTAATATTGATTCATTGTTAGGTGGTGAAAACCGTATAATTTATACCGATTTTGATGCTTTAAACGAAATATGTTGATTCGAACAAGCACTAATACAAGATAAACGACAGCCCAATTAACGCTTTCTTCCTTATCTCTAAGCCAATCAAAAACTTCGATTACACAATTACAAATAAAAACACACATCGATTTAGTTATCGACCAATATGATTTTATTTTAACTGATTATCCAGCCGGGATCGACGAAGTTTTTGCCATTGATTCATTATTACCGCTATAGAATTAAGTATTTCGTCTTTTTCGTCCGCTAGTACCCACGGTTTACTATTCAAGTCATTTTTAATCTGTTCCCAAATATCACTTTTTGGCCAAAAAAAGTAATTCGTCAACGGGATTTTTTCATTTCCTTGTACTTGGTCGATAGCTATACCTAATTTTGTATCCAACCACAAGATATTTAATTTAAATTTTGAATCCAATTTGAACAATTGTTTGTTTGATGTTTAATTACATCTGTTCAAATACTTTTGCTTTCACAAAAATATGACGAACAGTGTCAGTTGGCTGTGCTCCTTGTTTTAATCTATGGAGAATTCTCTGAAATTTTAAGTGTGTTTCATTAGTTAATGGATTATAAAATCCTAGTTCTTCAATTGCTTTACCATCTCGTTTAACCCTACTATCCATTGCTACAATTCTGTAACAAGGTCTTTGTTTTCTTCCGTATCGTTTAAGTCGAAGTTTTATCATTTGGTAATTTTTATTTTTGGTTATTTAAACAGTTAATTTTAAGCGTCCTTTTTTACGTCTTGCATTAATAACGCGACGTCCTGTTTTTGATGCCATACGAGCACGAAAGCCTGATGTGCGAATTTTTTTTAATCTAGTTCCACGTAATGTTCGTTGGGTCATTATTAATTAATTCTTAAAATTTATAACTTGTACTATTTACCAACTTGATTTTTTAAGCCCTGGTATGCTACCTTCGTGTGCCATTTCACGTAACACATGGCGCGATAATCCAAAATCACGGTAAAAACCTCTGCTTCGACCTGTTACCCAGCATCGATTACGGTGACGACAAGCCGCGGAATTTGGTGGTATTCGCTCAAACTTTTTATATGTTGTTAGCTTTTCTTTAAATGAAGCATTACTTTTAAGTTTGTTTTTTAATAGCTCTCTTTTATTTGCATATTTTGATATTAAGTATTCGCGTTTTACTTCACGCTGAATCATGCTTTGTTTAGCCATTTGTATTTATGTTATCTTCCTATGCTTATAATATATAATATGTGTATATTTGATTTTAGAACTCTGTTTAGCCCTTAAAGACTAAAGGTGTTTATCTATTTATAGAGTATAAAATATTAGTAGGGAATCGTCAAAGGTAGGAATAACAATCCTTAATCTTTGTTAATACCAAATTTATTTAAATAAAAATGTAAGTAATGGGTCAAAAAAACGACAATTTTATTGATAAAACATTTACAGTTTTAGCAGATGTACTAATTAAAGTTTTCCCAGCCACAAAAGATGAAAAAAAAGCATTTTCATACTATAGATATGGTATGTCAGCTCAATCAAACGGTGACTATGCTGAGGCGTTAGAAAATTATTACGAAGCATTAAAATTAGAAGAGGATCCGTATGACCGAAGTTATATTTTATATAATATTGGCTTAATTTATGGTAATAATGGTGACTATTCAAAAGCTCTTGAATATTATCAACAGGCGTTAGATTTAAATAGTCGCATGCCCCAAGCTTTAAATAATATAGCCGTTATTTACCACTATCAAGGAACTAAAGCGTCTGAAAAGAAAGAATTTGAAATTGCTAAAGATATGTTTGATAAAGCAAGCGATTATTGGAAAAATGCAATTCGATTAGCACCAAATAATTACATTGAAGCACAGAATTGGCTAAAAATAACTGGAAAGTTAACAGATAATCTAAGCTAGTTTTTATAGAATATTTTTGATTTTGCTACTATAATGTAATTAGACTGTAAAGAAAAGTAAAACTTAATGATTTTTTAGTTTTTATATATTTTTAAAGATAAAATTGGCATAAGTTTACTTTTAGTAATTTTTTTAAAGATAATCGATTATGACTATCGCAATTGGACAAAAGCAAGATCGCAGCGTATTCGATCTTATTGATGACTGGCTAAAACGTGACCGATTCGTTTTCGTTGGTTGGTCAGGTTTACTTCTATTCCCATGTGCTTACTTAGCAGTTGGTGGATGGTTAACAGGAATCACATTTGTAACATCATGGTACACACATGGTTTAGCAAGTTCATTTCTTGAAGGTTGTAACTTCTTAACAGCTGCAGTTTCGACTCCAGCAAACAGTATGGGACACTCTTTATTATTACTATGGGGACCTGAGGCACAAGGTGATATTACTCGTTGGTTCCAAATTGGTGGACTTTGGACATTTATTGCACTACACGGTTCATTCGGTACAATTGGATTCTGTCTACGTCAGTTTGAAATTGCACGTTTAGTTGGTATTCGTCCATACAACGCTATCGCATTCTCAGGCCCAATTGCTGTTTACGTTACAGTATTCTTAGTATACCCTTTAGGTCAAGCAAGTTGGTTCTTTGCTCCAAGTTTTGGTGTAGCAGCAATTTTCCGATTCCTTCTATTCTTACAAGGTTTCCACAACTGGACTCTTAACCCGTTCCACATGATGGGTGTTGCTGGTATCCTTGGTGGTGCTCTTTTATGTGCGATTCACGGTGCAACAGTTGAAAACACACTATTTGAAGATGGTGATGCAGCAAACACATTCCGTGCGTTTACTCCAACACAATCAGAAGAGACATATTCAATGGTTACAGCAAACCGTTTCTGGTCACAGATTTTTGGTATTGCGTTTTCTAACAAGCGTTGGTTACACTTCTTCATGCTATTTGTTCCTGTAGCAGGTATGTGGACAAGTGCTATTGGTATTGTTGGTCTAGCTCTTAACTTACGTGCATACGATTTCGTATCACAAGAGCTTCGTGCAGCAGAAGATCCAGAATTTGAAACTTTCTACACTAAGAACAACCTTCTAAACGAAGGTATCCGAGCGTGGATGGCAGCTCAAGATCAACCTCATGAAAACTTTATCTTCCCAGAGGAGGTTCTACCACGTGGAAACGCCCTTTAACACAGTAATTGCAGGTCGCGACATCGAATCTACTGGATTCGCTTGGTGGTCTGGTAACGCACGTTTAATTAATGTTTCAGGAAAGCTTTTAGGTGCGCACGTTGCGCACGCTGGTCTAATGGTATTCTGGTGTGGTGCTATGACACTATTTGAAGTAGCTCACTATATTCCAGAAAAACCACTTTACGAGCAAGGTTGTATCCTTATTCCTCACCTTACAACATTAGGTTGGGGTGTTGGACCTGGTGGTGAGATTCTTGATACTTACCCGTTCTTCGTTGTTGGAGTTTTACACTTAATTTCATCAGCTGTATTGGGATTTGGTGGTGTTTACCACTCACTAATTGGTCCTGATACTCTAGAAGAGTCATTCCCATTCTTTGGTTATGATTGGCGTGATAAGAACAAGATGACTACAATTCTTGGTATTCACCTAGTTTTACTAGGTATTGGTTGCTTCTTACTTGTAGCAAAAGCTTGTTTTGTTGGTGGTCTTTATGATACTTGGGCTCCAGGTGGTGGTGATGTTCGAGTTATCACTGCACCAACATTAAACCCACTAATCATTTTTGGTTATGTTCTTAAATCACCATATGGTGGTGATGGATGGGTTATTAGTGTAAATAACATGGAAGATCTTGTAGGTGGTCACATTTGGATGGGCTTCCTTTGTATCGTTGGTGGTATTTGGCACATCTTAACTAAACCATTTGCTTGGGCACGTCGTACTTTTGTTTGGTCAGGTGAAGCATACCTATCATACAGTCTTGGTGCTCTTTCACTAATGGGTCTAACTGCAGCTGTATTTGTTTGGTACAACAATACAGCTTACCCGAGTGAGTTCTTTGGTCCGACTGGTCCAGAAGCTTCACAATCACAAGCTTTTACTTTCTTAGTACGTGATCAACGTCTAGGTGCCAACGTAGCTTCAGCGCAGGGTCCAACTGGTTTAGGTAAATACCTAATGAGATCACCAAGTGGTGAGATCATCTTCGGTGGTGAGACAATGCGTTTCTGGGATATGCGTGCACCATGGGTAGAGCCGTTACGAGGTCCAAATGGATTAGATTTAAATAAAATCCGTAACGATATTCAACCATGGCAAGAACGTCGAGCTGCTGAGTATATGACTCATGCCCCATTAGGTGCATTAAACTCAGTAGGTGGTGTTGCAACTGAAATTAACTCAGTAAACTACGTTTCACCTCGTTCTTGGTTAACATGTTCACACTTCTTCCTAGGGTTCTTTATCTGGGTAGGTCACCTTTGGCACGCGGGTCGTGCAAGAGCAGCAGCAGCTGGTTTCGAAAAAGGTATTAACCGTGAAAATGAGCCAGTACTTTCAATGCGTCCTCTAGATTAATTTGATCTAATCGAACATTTTTAGTATCGCTTAAAAAACACACTCGATTTGAAAATAAGTCGAGTGTGTTTTTTTATCCCAGTTAAACAAACCACCTCTAAATAACCGCATTTACGAACCATCAAAACTGAAACCGGAGAAGGTGGGATTCGAACCCACGGAAGCTTGCACTTCATCTGATTTCAAATCAGACGCAATCGACCAACTCTGCCACCTCTCCATAATATACTCTACAATTGTATCTGTTTAATATTAGATTTGTCAAGACGATTTAATAATCGTATCTTTTAAAAATATCTAGTTCATTTGGGCAAGAAGGGATTCGAACCCCTGACACCGTGGTTCGTAGCCACGTGCTCTAGTCCACTGAGCTACAAGCCCTATAAATTTTATGTTAACATATTTTAATTCCTCCGTCAAATCCGTCATTACCTCAGCTATAATTAGAATAACCTTAGAAGGCCAATCGACTGTGGTGAATAATTTTTCGCGCAAATTGAATCAGAAAAATCTTTTTTACAGTTGTACTTTTAAATGTATATTATTAGTTAACTTAGATAAAATTTTATTAATAGATTATTAAAAATAACTTAAAACACCGTAAATGTGAAACGTTGGTTTTTTACGTTTTTAGCTGCTAGCATGTTTATAACTTCACCTATCGTAGCTTCTGCTGATGTGAGTAGATTAGTACCTTGTAAAGATTCTGCCGTTTTTAAAAAACGTCCTGATAGAGTTAAAAAACTTACAGCAAGATTAGATAAATATGAACCGGAAACACCAGCATATTTAGCAATACAAGAGCAAATTGATAAAAC
>MDTF01009646.1_pt1 | contig 26248 bp, 20 predicted proteins | sample 811191 | NCBI WGS metagenome assembly MDTF01 (sample SAMN05326649, study PRJNA326480) | marine metagenome | isolation source: seawater | place: Southern Ocean | collected 2011
ATAATATTGTAGAAGATAGAGCAACTAGAGAAATAACAACGGAAGAGCTAGTAAGAATTATTGATTCTTCAAAAAGAAAAAAAAATTTAAAAACACACAGCGCAACTAAAGTTTTTCAAGCACTAAGAATATTTGTAAATAAAGAGATTAGTGAGCTTATTTATGGACTAATTAATGCAGCAAAAGTAGTTAAAAAAGATGGCATCATTGCGGTTGTAACATTTCATTCACTAGAGGATAAAATAGTAAAATATTTCTTTAAAAGTTTATCTGAAAATAAAAGTATTTCACGTTATATGCCAAAAGGTGAAGAAAAAATTAATTTATTTAAGTCTATTAGCAAAAAACCAATTGTTCCATCTAAAAAAGAAATTCAAGAAAATCCGCCCTCAAGATCAGCAAAACTAAGATACGTTATAAAAAAAGAAGATTTTTATGATTTTGAGACAGATATTTTGGAAAAGTTTAGTAACCTAATTAAAATTGAAAATTTTTCAAAAAAACTATGAGAAAAACTGCATTAGTGTTTTCTATCTTTGTATTAATCTTAATTACATCAGTAGTTAAAAATTCAACAAAAGAAATTGAAGATAAAATTTATTCTATAAGTGAAAACATTAGATTTTTTAAAGTTGAATTTAGTAATTTAACGTTAGAGTATAATTATTTAAGTTCACCAGAAAAATTAATTCAATACCAATCACAATATTTTGAAAATGATTTAATAAATATAGATATTACAAAAATTAAAAAAATATCCGAAGAGAATAAAATTTTAGAATTAACTGATTTTATAAAAAAAGATAATAATGAATGAAAAAAAATAATCAAAATATTTTTTTAGAAGAATATGAAAATGAATTTTCATACAAAAAAAGTAAGTCTAATTTAAACATACAATTTAACAGGATAGCTTTTATTTTCTTTGTTTTCTTTGCAATTTCTATAATTTACTCAATACAACTTTTGCATCTTAGTTCATTAAAATCTAGCATTAAAGACACAAAATCTATGATTAATAAAAAAAATTATAGAGCAGATATCATTGATAGGAATGGAAATTATTTAGTTAAAACAGTTAGCTCGATAGACATTGGTATTAATCCAGTTGATGTAATAGATAAAAAAAAACTATTAATTAATTTACAATTAATTTTTCCTAATAAAAATTATCTTGAAATAAAAAAAAAAATTAATAAAAATAAATTTTTTAAGTTTGAGAAACAAATATCTCCAAAAAACTATGAAAAAATTATGTCACTTGGAGATAAAGCAATTAGACCAGAAGAAAAACTAACAAGAATATATCCACAAAAAAATCTTTTTAGTCATATAATTGGACAAATAGACGATGATAATAATGGCATATCTGGATTAGAAAAATCTTTTGATAATGAATTAAAACAAGCTAGGACACCACTTCAGTTGACAGTAGATACAAATATTCAATTTCTAATTAGAAAAGAGTTAATTAAATATAAAGAAATATTTAGAGCCAAGGGTGCAGCTACAATCTTAATGAATGTAAATACCGGTGATATAATATCGATGGTTTCACTCCCTGATTTCAATCTCAATGAAAGAAAAACTATTACTGATGTCAATTATATTAATAGAGCGACCAAAGGTGTTTATGAATTAGGATCTGTGTTTAAAACATTTACGGTTGCAGCTGGCTTAGATGAGGGTTTGGTTGAAATAAATACAGAATTTTTAAATTTACAAAAGAAAATAAAATGTGCAAAAAATAGTATTAGTGAGTATGATAATAAAATATCCTCAAACCTTACTGTTGAACAAATTTTAATTAGATCTGGTAATATAGGATCTGTTAGAATTGCACAAAAGTTACAAATAGAAAAACTAGAATCATTTTTAGAAAAAATTGGTATTTTGAATAAAATCAATTTTGATATTGAAGAAGTGGGTGAACCAATTCCTTTTAAATGGGGAAAGTGTAAGCTTGCTACTGTTTCTTTCGGACATGGTATAACTACAACTCTTTTGCAACTAGCAAAAGCGTATGCAATTATTTCTAATGGTGGAATCGAAATTAAACCAACTTTAATAAAAAAAGACTCAAAAAATGTTAAAAATATTAAAAGAATAATAAAAGGAGAGGTTTCTCAAAAAATAAATAAGATATTAAGGAAAACTGTGGCTACCGAAGAAGGTACAGCAGAATTGGCCAATGTTAGTGGTTATGATGTGGGTGGTAAAACCGGGACTGCAAATCAATCTAAAAATGGAATATATACAAAAGCTAAAATAAATACATTTGCAGGTATATTTCCATCAAAAAATCCAAAATATACTTTAATAGTTATGCTAGAAGAACCAAAAACTAACAGTGAATATATTTATTATTATAGAGATGACAAACAACCTATTAAAGGTTCACCACGTAATACCGCTGGCTGGACATCAGTAGAAGTGGCAGGCAAAATTATAGAAAAAATTGGGCCTATTTTAGCCACAAAATATATTGAAAATTAGCCAACTCATGCTTATTGGTAACTTTTTAAAACATATCAAATCAAAATACAAAAGACATTATTTTTCAGGTCTTAGTTTTGATAGCTCTAGATGTAAAAAGAACAATATTTTTTTTGCTGTAAAGGGAATAAAAGAAGATGGCAATAAATTCATAAGTCATGCAATTCAAAAAGGTGCAAAAACAATCGTATCGTCACATAAATTTGAGGGTATAAAAAAAAAAATATTATACATCAAATCTTCCAATGTAAGAAAGTCATTAGCAGAAGTTGCGTATGCAGTTTATAAAAATAAGCCTGAAAATATAATTGCAGTAACGGGAACTAACGGAAAGTCATCGATTGCTGATTTTTATTTCCAAATATTAAAATTAAATAAAAAAAAAGTGGCTTCTATAGGGACATTAGGAATTAAAACAAGTTTTTATAAAAAAAAAATCTCAAACACTACACTAGATCCAATTGAATTAAGCTTATGTCTAAAAAAACTTAAACAAGAAAAAATCAATCACGTAATATTAGAAGCATCTAGTCACGGGCTTAAACAACATAGATTAGATGGCTTGGAATTTAAAACAGGAATTTTTACAAACTTATCTCATGACCACTTAGATTATCACAAAAATTTTGAAGATTATCTAAAATCAAAATTATATTTATTTGAAAATTTACTTAAAAAAAAATCAAACATAATCACTGATATTGAAATTCCAGAATATAAAAAAATTAAAACCATAGCATTAAAAAAAAAATTAAATATTGAAACAATATCTAATAATATAAGTAGTTTAAGTATAATTTCTCATAAGTTTTCTGCTGGCAAACAATCAATTCAAATTAGATATAAAAATAAAATTTATAAATTTCAGACAAATTTAATAGGAAAGATACAAATAAAAAATATATTGATGGCGATGCTAGCAGCTGAAAAAAGTGGATTAAGCTTTAAGAAGGTAATTAATGCAGTTAATGCAGTAAAACCAGTAAGTGGAAGATTAGAACAAATTGGAAATATAAAGAACAATTCTAAAGTTATATTGGACTTTGCTCATACACCAGGCGCTCTACAAACGTGTTTGCAAAATTTAAAAGAACAATTTATTGATAAAAATATTTCAATTGTTTTTGGATGTGGGGGTAACAGAGATCAATCAAAGCGACCAATGATGGGTAAAATTGTAAATAATTACTGTCATAAAGTTTATTTAACAGATGATAATCCAAGAAGCGAAAACCCAAAAAAGATAAGATCAGCAATTAAAAAAAAAATTGCTAAATCAAAAGTTTATGAGTTTTTGGATAGATCTAAAGCAATCAAAAAAGCAGTATTTGATCTAAAGGTAGGTGATATCTTAGTTGTAGCGGGCAAGGGGCATGAAAATGTTCAAGATTATGGAAAAGTGAAAAAGCTATTCTCTGACAAAAAAGAAATATTAAAGAATATTAAAATAAAAAATAAAAAACTATTTAGTGATATCAAATTAAATATTTTAAAAGAAATAAGTAGATCAAGTAATATTCCGTTAAAAACAAAAATAAACAATGCAACAATTAATTCAAAAAAAATTAAAAAAAATGATATATTTTTTGGAATTAAAGGAAAAAATAAAGATGGAAATTTATATGCTAAAGATGCCCTTAAGAGGGGAGCATCTTTAGCTATAGTTGAACGATCAAAGAAAAAAACCAAACAAATTAAAGTAAAAAATACTTTAAAATTTTTAACAGAGGCTTCTTCATTATTAAGGGAAAACGTATCAAGTAAAATTATAGCTATCACTGGAAGTTGTGGAAAAACTTCATTAAAGGAGTTAGTGGGCCAAACTCTTAATAAAATTAGTAATGTCACTTATTCAGCACAATCATTTAATAATAAATTAGGTGTTCCATTAAGCTTATTTAATTTAAATAAAAAAAATGATTTTGGCATTTTCGAAATTGGAATGGATAAAAAAGGAGAAATAGACTATTTATCAAAAATTATAAAACCTGACGTAGGAGTTATAACAAACATTTCTTATGCACATGCTAAAAATTTTATAAATTTAAAACAAATTGCTCTAGCAAAATCTGAAATTATACAAAATATAAAAAATGGAGGTAGTTTAGTTTTAAATGCAGATGACCAATTTTATTATTTACATAGAAAGATAGCCAAAAAAAGAAAACTTAAAATTTATTCTTTTAGTATAAAGAAAAAAAATTCTGAAATTAATTTAGATTTTATTAAGCAAGATAAATTAAAATATAAAGTTTCTATAAATATTGATAATCTAAAAAAATATTTTTATATTAATTCTAATTTTGAAAATGATATTAAAAATTTATTAGCAACTATCTCAATTTTATCTATTTTCATAGATGTTAAAAAGTTAGATAACAATATATTTTATAATCATAAAACCCCAAATGGACGTGGTGATATTTCGAGAATTAAAATATTTAAAAAAAATTTTTACCTTATAGACGAAAGTTATAATTCAAATCCGCTTTCATTAAGATCTGCATTAAAAAATTTTGATATGATGAATGTTAATAACTCCAAAAAACACCTGATCCTTGGTGATATGTTAGAATTAGGCAAGCATTCAAAAAAACTGCACAGAGTAATTAGCAAAAGTATAAACAATACATCTATTAACAGAGTAAATGTTATTGGCAAATACATGAAAGATGTTTATAGAAATCTTAATAAGGTTAAAAAAGGTTTAATTTTAAAAAATAATTTACAAATAATTGATTTGATTAAGAGCGATATAAATAATAATGATTATTTAATGATAAAAGGTTCGAACTCAACAGGACTTAACAAGCTAACAAAAGATATAAAAAGAGGCAAAATTTATGCTTTATAGTCTAATTTTAGAATTAATTGATCAATACTCATTTTTTAACGTTTTTAAATACCTTACATTTAGAACGGGTCTAGCAATGTTCACATCTATGGCAATAGTTTTGATAGTCGGAACACCGTTTATTAATTTTTTTTCTGCAAGAAAAATTTTAGACCCAATAAGGAATGATGGACCAACTGAACACATTATAAAAAAAATAGGAACTCCTACTATGGGAGGATTATTGATACTTCTAGGTTTATTTTCAGGAATTCTTTTGTGGGGTGATTTATCCAACAACTATATTTGGTTTTTACTTTTTATTGTGACTTCATTTGGGATGCTTGGAGCATATGATGATTATCAAAAGATAAAATTTAAAAATTCATCTGGTATTTCATTTCGAGTTAAAATTATTTCACAAATTTTGATAGCAACCATAGGCATACTTATGTTGAGTCATTTTTCTCAAAATGAAGAATTAACAAATTTATATTTTCCTTTTTTTAAAAATTTAATAATAAATCTTGGTTGGTTTTTCTTGCCATTTTCAGTATTTATAATTGTAGGCTCATCAAACGCAGTCAATTTAACAGATGGACTTGATGGTTTAGCAACGGTTCCTGTTATATTAGTTGCGGCATGTTTTGCTTTTATAAGTTATGTAACTGGGAATATAGTTTTTTCTGGATATTTACAGATAATCTACATTCAAGGTATGGGTGAAGTTTCTGTTTTTTGTGGATCCATCATCGGAGCTTGCTTAGGTTTTTTATGGTTTAATGCACCACCAGCAAAGATATTTATGGGCGACACAGGTTCATTAGCATTAGGAGGCTCACTTGGTGCTATTGGAATAATTACAAAACATGAAATTGTTTTAGCAATAACAGGAGGATTATTCGTGTTGGAGGCAGTATCTGTTATCGTTCAAGTGATATCATTTAAATTGACAGGAAAAAGAGTCTTTAGAATGGCACCTATACATCATCATTTTGAGAAAAAAGGGTGGGCAGAGTCAACAGTAGTAATTAGATTTTGGATTATATCAATAATTCTTGCAATGATTGGATTAGCAACATTAAAATTAAGATAATGTTAGATAATAAAAATATCTTTTTTAAAAAAAATATTTTAATTTATGGACTTGGTAAAAGTGGTCTTGCAGCTTATGAATTTTTAAAAAAAAAAAATGAAATTTATTTATATGACGATAATAGAATCAATAATAAGAATATTGAAATAAAAAAAAAATTAACAAGTTATGAAAAAACAATAAGTCTAAAAATAGATTATATAATAATTAGCCCAGGAATTAATATTGATAAATGTCAGCTTTCTAAGTTTTTAAAAAAAAATCTAAAAAAGATTAATACAGATTTAGATATTTTTTATAGCCACTATAGTAAGAATACAAATGTAACGATTACAGGTACAAACGGAAAGTCAACTACCGCTAAAATGCTATATGAGGTCTTAAAACATCAAAAAAAAGATGTAAGATTGGTCGGCAACATAGGAAATCCTATCTTATTAGAAAAAAAAATAACAAGCAAGACTACCTTTGTAATTGAAGCGTCATCCTATCAATTGGAATATAGTAAATTTTTCAAATCTAATATTGCGGTAATATTAAATATTTCGACAGATCATTTAGAGAGACATAAAACATTAAAAAATTATATTAAGGCAAAGTTTAAATTAATAAAAAATCAAACAAAAAACGATTATGCGATTTTAAATACAAATAATTACTATATAAAACAACAAGTAATAACACAAAAGTTTTTATCCAAAATAATTAAAGTTAATAAACAAGTAAAAACTACGACCTTAAAAAAATTAAATAATTCATATTTCATGACAGATGCAAATAAAGAAAATTTATCTATTGTTTTTACGATATCAAAAATATTTAAGATTAAAAAAAATAATTTATTTAAAGTATTAAGCAAGTTTAATGGCTTAAAATATAGACAACAAATAATTTTTAAATCTAAAAATTTAACTATTATTAATGATTCAAAGTCTACTAGTTTCTCATCATCAGTAAGTATTTTAAAATCAATGTCCAATGTTTATTGGATAGTTGGTGGCTTAGCAAAAAAAGGTGATAAATTTCTACTATCTCAAAATAATTGTAAAAATATTAAGGCATATATTTTTGGAAAAAATAAATTTTTTTTCCAAAATAAATTTAAAAATAAAATAACACATGAATCGTTTATAAACTTAAAAAAATTAATTAAAAAAATTTTTTCTGATATAAAAGTTGATACGAATAAAAATCACAAAACTATTCTTTTTAGTCCGGCGGCAGCTTCTTTTGATAATTTTAAAAATTTTGAAGATAGAGGAAAACACTTTAATAACCTTATTAAAAATATAAATAATGCTAAGTGATAATCTAATTTATAAACTTTATTATGTTTGGTGGAAAAATATTGATAAAACAATTTTTTTATTAATATTACTTTTATTTAGTTTGGGATTGTTTTTCTCTTTAGTATCAACATCATTAATTGCATCAGATAAATTAGATACTAATAATTATTTTTTTTTTTTTAAACATTTAACATATATTTGTCTTGGGATAGTTATACTTATTTTTTTTTCATCTTTAAGTGAAAAAAATCTTTTTAAATTTTCATTTTTTTTATTTTTTGTTTCACTTATTTTCTTATTTTTGGTACCAATTCTTGGTGTTGAAGTTAAGGGGTCAAAACGATGGTTGGATTTAATTTTTTTTCCAAGGTTTCAACCAATAGAGCTTGTCAAACCTTTTACAGTAATTTTTCTTGCTACTATTTTAAGTAGTGAAAAAAATTTTAATATCTATTACAAATATCTTATTAGTTTTATCGTTATAGTTCCGACATGTTTTTTACTAATGATTCAGCCTGATATTGGCCAGACAATACTTATTTTTTTATCGTGGTTAACCTTAGTATTCATTTCAGGTGTAAGTCTTATGGTTTTTCTGACCTTTTTTGGTTTTTCATTGATCTCGCTGCTTTATATGATTTTTTTTATTTCTAAATTTGACTACATAAGAAATAGAATTTTATCATTTATCAACCCAACAACTGGGACTCATAACTTTCAATCTGAAAAAGCTATAGACGCTATTACTAACGGTGGTTTTTTTGGAAAAGGAATTGGTGAGGGAACGTTAAAAAATAAAGTACCAGAAGCACACACAGACTATATCATTTCAGTAATATCAGAAGAATTTGGAGTTGTTGTAATTATTTTATTGCTAATAATTTTTCTATTTTTAATTTACAGGGTATTTAAAAAAATATATTTAGAAGATAATGAAAAAAAAAAGTTAGTTTTAGTAGGAGCAATCACTCTTATTATTTCTCAGGCATTCATCCATATAGGTGTTAATATAAGATTACTTCCGACAACTGGTATGACACTACCATATTTAAGTTATGGTGGTTCTTCAATTATAGGAGTGTCTATTCTTTCAGGCATAATTTTAAATTTAACAAAGAGAAAAATTAATTAATATGAAAAATATTTTAATTAGCACAGGAGGGTCTGGTGGACACGTGATTCCAGCAACAATTTTTTATAGACATTTGATGAAAGAATTTAATATTTTTATGACATCTGATGAAAGAGGTATTCAGTTTTTAAATAAAGATAAATACAATATAGAAATTATTAACGCACCTAAAATCTCAAAAAATATTTTTTTATTACCTTTTCATGCTTTTTTATTAGTGTACTTATTTTTTAAATCTTACTTTTTTTTAAAACAAAAAAAAATTGAAATATTAATATCGACAGGGGGCTATATGTCTTTACCTTTGTGTATGGCATCCAAATTTTTATGCATAAAAATATTTTTATTTGAACCAAATATGGTTTTAGGTAGATTAAATAAATTTTTTATTAACTCTTGCTCAAAAATTTTTTGTTATTCTGATAAAATTAAAAACTTTCCGAATAAATCAAAAAATAAAATTTCTTTGATTCCAGCGCTATTAAGAGCCGAATTTTATTCGGCTAAAATATCTATGAATATAGATAGAGAGGTCAATTTATTGATAATCGGTGGAAGTCAAGGCGCTAAGCTATTCAATACTGTAATCAGATATCCAATAATAGAGCTATCAAAAAAATTTAAGTTAAAAATTTTTCATCAAACTGGTCTTGGTAATTATAACGATCTAAAAAACTTTTACCTAAAAAATAAGATTGAAAATGAATTATTTGATTTTAAGGAAGATGTTTCTAGTTTTATGAGTAAATCAAACATATGTATTACAAGAGCAGGAGCATCAACATTAGCAGAATTGACTTTTATGAATGTACCTCATATTGCGATACCATTGCCCACTGCCAAAGATAATCATCAGCTTGAAAATGCTCTTTATTATAAGCAAATTGATTGTAATTGGGTCTTGAATCAAAATGAAATCAACAGCACCAATCTAACAAGTATATTATTTAATATTATTGATAATAAAGAAGAATATTTAGATAAAAAAAAAAATATGAAAAATTACAACTATAAAAATACATGGAAAAATATAAATGAAAAAATTATAAGTACTATTAATGAAAATTGAATTAGCTAAAACAGAAGTTATACATTTTGTGGGTATAGGTGGTATTGGTATGAGTGGTCTTTCGTTAATAATGAAAGGAATGGGTTTTAATGTTCAGGGAAGTGATATTTTTAATAATAAAAACATTGATCGATTAAAAAAAAATAAAATAAAAGTCTCAATTAAGCATTCAAAAAAAAATATAGAAAAGGCTACAATTCTTGTTACTTCATCAGCAATTAAAAAAAATAATCCAGAATTAGTAGAGGCAAGAAGAAAACAGCTGCCCATTTATAAGAGAGGAGAAATGTTGGCACATATAGTTTCCTTAACTAAAAATATTGTAGTTACAGGGTCTCATGGTAAAACAACCACAACATCTTTGTTGGCAGGAATATTTTCTAAAACACAATTAGATCCAACAATTATAAATGGTGGTGTACTTAATTCACTAAAAAATTCAGCAAAACTTGGAAAAAGTGATTGGTGCATATTGGAGGCAGATGAGTCCGATGGTAGCTTCATATACATTCCTCCAACATACTCAATAGTTACAAACATTGATCGAGAGCATATGGATTTTTATAAATCTATGAGTGATCTTAAAAATTTATTTGTAAAGTTTGTTAATAAAGTCCCTTCATTTGGAAAATCATTTATTTGTATTGATGATAAAAATAATATTGAACTAATAAAAAAAATTAAAATCAAAAATTATTATACATATGGAACCAATCCAAAATCACAATTTTATATTAATAATATAAAACAGATGAAAAATTTTTCTGAATATGATTTATCTATTCAATTACCAGGAAAAAAAAATATATCAATTAAGAGGATTAAGATTCCCCTACTAGGAATTCATAATATTAGAAACTCAACAGCAGCTGTGGCTGTAGCTTCAACTATTGGTATATCTAAAGCAATTATAAAAAAAGGTTTAAAAGAATTCAAAGGCGTTCAAAGAAGATTTAATAAAATATTTACTTATCGTGAGACTAATTTTTATGATGATTATGCGCATCATCCTACAGAAATTAATGAAGTTTTAAATGGAGTAAGAGCTGCTTATAAAAAAGATGAAATAATTTGTGTATTTCAACCTCACAGAATATCAAGATTAAAAGATTTAAGAAAAGAATTTAGTTCTTCATTTAAAAAAGCTGATATTGTAATTTTATGTCCAGTGTATGAAGCTGGAGAAAAAATGAAACTAGGATTTAATTATAGTAATTTTGCTAAAGAAATTATTAAAAATTCTAAGGTCAGGTTATTTTTAGTTAATGATCAATATCAATTAGCTAAATTTATCAAAAGCAATATTTATGGAAAAAAAATGGTTATTGGAATGGGAGCTGGTACTATTTCAGCTTGGATGAGAGAGTTACCAAAATTAATAAAATGCTAATTGAAGAAATCAAAAAATTTTCTAATGAAATCGATAGTAAATTTTATTTTGACTATGATCTTAAAAAAAGTAATTGGTTTAATATTGGAGGCAAAACAAAAGTTTATTATAAACCAGAGTCTCTCTCCGATTTAGTTTTATTTTTAAAAAAATTTGGCACAACAAACAAAATTTATATCTTAGGGGCTGGCTCAAATACTCTTGTTAATGATAATACTTTTAATGGAATAGTTGTTAAGTTAGGAAAAAAATTTTCTAATATTTCATTACTACCTAATGATATTATTATAGCAGGTAGTGCATGCACAGATAAAAAATTATCTGAATTTGCTTTAGATAATAAAATAAGTGGTTTTGAATTTTTATCGTGTATACCAGGAACTATAGGAGGTGGTTTAAGAATGAACGCAGGATGTTTTAATGAGGAATTTAAAGATTTGCTTATTTCTATCCAAACAATTGATAGATTGGGGCGTGTTTCAACAATTTCTGCTGATAAAGTTTTATTTAAGTATAGAAACAACGACCTATCTGATGATTTAATTTTTTTGAGTGCATCCTTTAAAGGAAAAAAAAAAGATAGAAACGAAATTGAAAAAAAAATTATAGAATTAAGAAATAGGAAAGACAGTACACAACCTACAAAAATTAAAACAAGTGGAAGTACATTTAAGAATCCCATTAATCAGACAAATAAAAAAGTATGGGAACTTATTAAGGAATCGGTACCACTTGACACGAGCTTTGGTGATGCATGTATTTCTAATAAGCACTGTAATTTCTTTATAAATAAGAATAACGCTAGCTTTAATGACATGAATAAATTGATAGAATTTGTTAGAGAATGTGTGGAGAAAAAAACAGGCATCAAATTAGAAAAAGAAATCAAGATTTTAGAATAGTTATGAAAAAAAAAATTTTAGTCCTTTGTGGTGGAATATCAAATGAACGTTTAATAAGTTTAGAAACTGGAAAAGAAGTAGCAAGAGAGTTAAAAAAAAATAAATATAAAGTAATAACTTGTGAGCCTGACATTAGTTTATTAAAAAAAATAAAATCCTATAAGCCAGATATAATATTTAATGCATTACATGGTCAATTTGGTGAAGATGGATACATTCAAGTAATATTAGAATCTCAAAAAATTCCTTACACCCATTCTGGTATAATAGCATCTTCTATAGCGATGGACAAAATAATTTCAAAAAAAATATTTTTAAAAAATAAGATATTAACACCAAAATATATTAAATTTATATATGATAAAGATGAAAAAAATATTATCAAAAATATTGAAAAAAAATTAAAATTTCCAGTTGTTATTAAGCCTATAAACGAAGGCTCTAGTGTTCATGTTTATATCTGTAATAAAAAAAATATTTTTAAAAATTTAAAGTTATTAAGCAATTATAAAGAAATTTTAATTGAAGAATTTATAGATGGAAGAGAAATTCAAGTTGCAATAATGGCAAATAAAAATTTAGGCATGATTGAATTAAAACCTAAAAGAAAATTTTATGATTATGAAGCAAAATATAACCCAAAAGCAAATACCGAACATATAATGCCCGTTGATTTAGATAAAAAAAATTCAAAAAAAATTTTTGATATTGCCACAAAGGCGCATATAATTGTTGGATGTAGGGGGATTACTAGGTCTGATTTCAAATTCTACAAAGGAAAATTTTATTTATTAGAAATAAATACTCAACCAGGCATGACAAAACTGTCATTAGTACCTGAAATAGCAGGTTTTGTGGGCATGAGTTTTATAAAATTAATTGAGTGGATTTTAAAAGATGCATCAGTTGATAGATAAGAAAAATAAAATAGTAATATATATAATATTTTTATTTATATTAAGTACAATAAATAATAAAAATTTAGAAACAGGAAAAAACTATTCAACAATAATTGACAAAATTGCTATATCGGGATTGTCACCTTCTGTTAATTTAGAACTTACAAATAAACTTAATAATTTTTTTTATAAAAATATATTTATAGTTAATAAAGAAGAAATTTCAAAAGTTATTTTGAAATATAATATTATAGAAGAATATAATGTAAAAAAAATTTATCCTTCAAAATTAGAAATAAATATAAGACCTACAAAATTAATTGCAAGAATATCAGGTAATAAATTATTATTAGTTGGCTCTAATGGCAAACTTCTAACAAACGAAATAACAGATCATACATTACCCTATATATTTGGAGAATTTAATTCTAAAGAATTTTTAGAGTTAAAAAAAAATATTGATCGTTCTAACTTTAATTTTATAGACCTCAAATCTATTTCTTTTTATCCTTCAAACAGATGGGATATAAAAACGGCTAATGACATCTTAATTAAACTACCTAGAAATGACATATTAACTTCTCTGAATATTGCATACAAGGTTGTATCAAGTAATAAATTTATAAATAATAAACTTATTGATTTAAGAGTTTCTAATCATTTAGTTATACAATAATGGATCATAAAAATTTTGATGTATATTTTGACTATGGTTCATCTAAAATAAGAATTGGCGCATTTAACAAGGAAAATATAAAAGATACTTTTTATAATGAAAGTAAATATATTTTTGATAATTTAAGTATAGAACATGAGATTCAAAAAATTATCTCTTCTTTGGAAAAAAAAACATCAGAATATTTGAATGATATTAATTTGATGATAGATAGTCCCAAAATACTATCTATTGGTATTTCAATTTCTAAGAAACTTGATGGAACAAAATTAAAAACAAATGATATTCAATTTTTAATACAAGATGCAAAACAGCAAATTTTAAGAAATCATTCAAATCAAAATATTATTCATATAATTATTAAAAGATATAATATTGATAATATTGAATATGTTTTCTTACCCGATGATATAAATTGTAATAAACTTTCAATTGATATTAATTTTATATGCTTACCAAAAAAAGAAATAGAAGATTTAAAAAAACTATTTTCTAAGTTTGATATCTCTATTAATCAAATTTTATGTTCAAGTTATGCAAAATCTTCAAATTATAAAAATAATTTTGATGAATCTGAAAATTTATTATTTATAGATATGGGTTTTAATAAGACGTCAATTACATCTTATAATAACCGTGAATTTATTTTTTTTGAAGTTTTACCTATTGGTGGCAATCATATTACAAAGGATATTTCTAAAATTTTAGATTTAAACATGGAAGAAGCAGAAAGAATTAAATTAAATTTTGATAAAGATGAAGATTTTTTAATTAAAAAAAAACTATCTTTAGAATTAATTCAAAAAATAATTTTCTCTAGAATAGAAGAAATTTTAGAATTATCTATTAAGTCATTAGAATCAAACAGTGATTTTAATGAAGAATCCAAGTTTAAAGTAATTTTAATGGGAGAGGGGTCAAAAATTTTAGATAATAAATTCAAGGAAAAAATTTCTTTTATTAAAGAAATAAATTTATTAGACGAATCTATTAATGAAATTTGTGAGTCCGGTTTTAAATTGAGCAATAGATCAAACAAACAAGAGGTTGTACTAATACCAAAAATAACAAAAAAAGAGGGTTTTTTTGAAAAACTTTTTTACTTTTTTAAATGAAATAGTATTTTACTGTAATATTTCTTGTTTTTCTTAATTCTAATAAAAATTTTATAATTTGTTAATGTCCATATTAAAACAAAAAACAATTAAAAAAGACATCAAGTTAAGAGGTGTGGGTCTTCATAGTGGTCTGAATGTTAACTTAACCATTAAACCAGCAAACGCTAATACCGGAATAGTTTTTAAAAGAATAGATATTGATAAAAATAATATTGTAATTCCAAATATTTTTAATGTTAGTAGTGCAATTTTTTGTACAACAGTTTCCAATGAACATGGTGTTAACATTTCAACAATAGAGCATTTAATGGCTGCTTTCTATGGAATGGGTATAGATAACGCTCTTGTAGAAATTGACAACCAAGAAGTACCAATTTTGGATGGTTCAGCTAAATTATTTGTAGAAGAAATCAATAAAGCTGGAATTCAAGCAGGCAATGAACCAATAAAAGTTATTAAAATTGAAAACAAAATAGAATTTAAAGATGGTGAAAAATTTATTTCAATTGAACCAAGCAAAATAAGTTTAGATATTGATTTTGAACTTAAATATGAAAATAGTCTTATTGGTAATCAAAGAAATTTAATTAAAGTATATGAGTCTGATTTAGATGAAGTCTATAATTCAAGAACGTTTTGTCTTTATGAGGATATCGAAAAATTAAAAAAGATGGGTTTAGCTAAAGGTGGCAGCCTTGATAACGCGATTGTTGTAAGTGAAGATAAAGTATTAAACAAAGGTGGCCTAAGAAATAAGAAAGAGTTTGTAAACCATAAAATCTTAGATTGTATGGGCGATCTATACCTAGCAGGCTATAGAATGATTGGTAAAATTATTTGCTCTCAAGGGGGTCATAAACTTACAAATCAATTATTAAGAAAAGTTTTCCAAAATAAAGAAAATTTTTCACTTTTAGAAATTAAAGAAAAGAACTTACCTCATGCTTTTATTAATAAAAGTCACTTAAGATCTATTGCATAAAAGTTTAGAAATATAAAAATTTTCTGTTAGAATTAAATAATGCAAATTTTAAATAAATATTTATTTTTTTTATTAATAATTTTTATTGTGGGGTGTACAGGAAATGAAGAAAAAAAAATTTCAATTGTGGGGCAAGATGAAATAGAATTGCAAATGATCGAAGCTTACAATGATGGATTGGTAGCATTTGAAAACCAAGATTTTTTAAAAGCAGCCAAAAAATTTAATGAAGCAGAATTACTTTTTCCACAATCAGAATGGGCTTCAAAAGCTTCATTAATGGCAGCATACTCTTTTTATATTGATGATTATAATAATGATTCAATTTTTCAACTTGAGCAATTTATAAAAACTTATCCAAATAGTTCAAGAATGCCCTATGCACATTATCTGTTAGCAATGTCATATTATAACAAGATCATTGATGAAAAAAAAGACATCAAGCCTTTAATTGAGTCTAAAAAAAAATTTAGAATGGTTATAGAGAGCTATCCAGATACAGATTTTGCCTTGGATGCAAATTTTAAATTGAACCTTATAGAGGAAACTTTAGCATCAAAAGAAATGTTTATTGCTAAACACTATATAAAAAAAGAAAAATGGATACCTGCTGTTAATAGATTAAAATATATTTTAAAAGAATACCAAACTACAGTTTATGTTGAAGAAGCAATACATAGATTGGTCGAAATATATTATAAAATTGGATTAATGGAAGAATCTAAAAAATATGCAAATTTACTTGGTTACAACTATTCATCTAGTGAATGGTACGAACAATCTTACAAGGTATTCAATAAAAATTATCAAGATCCCTATAAAAAAATTAAAAAAAGCTCTACATTAGATAAATTAAAATCTATTTTAGACTGATATGAAGAATAAGTTAATTGAAGATGAATATCTAAAAAAGATCAACTTATTTATAGAATTCAATAAATCATATTATATAGAAAATAATTCTTCAATAGCAGATAATGAGTTTGATTTTTTAAAAAAAGAAATATTAGAACTCGAAAGTAAATATAAATTTTTAAAAAATAAAAATTCTCCATCAAAATCTATCGGCTTTAAACCGTCTAAAAATTTTAAAAAAGAAAAACATAGAGTTCCCATGCTTTCGTTAGGAAATGCCTTTAACGAAAAAGACTTAATTAACTTTGAAAAAAAAATATTTAATTTCTTAAGTTTAGAAAAATTAAATAAAATAGAATATAGCGCCGAACCCAAGATTGATGGAATTTCAGCATCACTAATATACAAAAATGGAAAATTTGTTAAAGGACTTTCTCGTGGTGATGGCAATGAAGGTGAAGATATTACTGAAAATTTAAAAACTATAAAAGACATACCTATAGAAATAGATAATAAAAGTTTCCCAAAGGAAATTGATATACGTGGTGAAGTATTTATTAAAAATAAAGAATTTAAAAAAATAAATAAAATTTTTGCAAACCCCAGGAATGCAGCATCTGGTTCTTTAAGACAAAAAGATCCCGTTGCTACAAGTAAAATACCATTAAATTTTATTGCGTACACATACGGTTATGCAGAAGAACTAAATATTGAAAATCAATCTGATTTTTTAATGAATCTTAAACTGTGGGGTTTTAAAATAAATTCACTCAACAAAAAAATTATTGGTATAAAAAATTTAATTTTAAATCATCACAAATTAGAAGAAAAACGAAAAGAACTAGATTTTGATATCGATGGTGTTGTATACAAAATAGATAGTTTTGAGTTACAAAAGAGATTAGGTTTTGCTGCTAATGCACCTAGGTGGGCCATAGCACATAAATTTTCAGCTAATAGTTCAATTTCTGAGATAGAAAATATTGAAATACAACTAGGTAGAACTGGTGCACTTACACCTGTAGCTAAGATTAAGCCCATTAATATTGGTGGTGTAATTGTATCTAATGCATCACTTCATAATGAGGATGAAATAATCAGAAAAGATATAAGAATAGGAGATACCGTTACAGTGGAAAGAGCTGGTGATGTAATCCCTCATGTTGTTTCTGTTAACATAAAAAAAAGAAGTAAAAGTTCAAAAAGATTTGTTTTTCCATTGAAATGTCCATCATGTGGAAAGAAAACAGTTAAGGATTATAATGAAATAACAAAAAAACAAGATGCAGTAAGAAGGTGCACAAGTGAAGGATATGAGTGCGAAAAAATTGCTATAGAAAAAATAAAACATTTTGTTTCAAAAGAAGCTTTTAATATAGATGGTTTTGGTAAAAAAATTGTAGAAAATTTTTGGAATTTAAAATTAATTAAACTACCACAAGATATTTTTAACTTAGATTATGACAAAATAGCAAAATTAGAAGGTTGGGGAAAATTATCAGCTTCAAATTTAAAATTTTCAGTAAATGAAAAAAAAAAAATATCAATAGAAAGGTTTATTTATTCATTAGGTATTAGACATATAGGACATGAGAATGCAAAACTAATTGCCAGACACTTAAAATCAGCGGAAAATTTTTTTAAATTAGCTGAAAACAATAATATTGAAAATTTAACTAATATTGATGGAATTGGAGAAACGCAAACCAATTCAATTAAAAATTTCTTTTTAAATAAAGAAAATTTAGAAGTTTTATCAAAATTAAATAAAAGTCTTTCTATCTTCAACATCGCAACCATTAATATAAATGGCTTATTGGCAAATAAAACTTTTATGCTTACTGGTAAATTAAATAATATTAGCAGAGCGGAGGCGAAATCTTTAATTGAAAAAAATGCAGGAAAAATAATAAGTAATGTTAATAAAAAACTTGATTATTTAATAATAGGAGAGAAACCTACAATTAAAAAAATTAATGTGGCAAAAAACCTTAATATTAAGATTGTCAATCAAGAAGAATGGTTAAAAATGTTAAATAAGGCTAGCTAACCACCTTCTCTCATTTAAATTTAAAAATTTGGAGTATGTAGTGTAAATCTTTAAATGATATCTGAATAAATAATCTTTTTCATTTTTAGTAAGTAAATTATAGTTTATTAAATCCCTTTCTATTGGTACTAAAGTTAAGTTTTCAAATTGCAGACTATTTTTATCTTTTTTTATGAAAACTAGATTTTCTATTCTAATTCCGTAGTGACCTTGTTTATAGTATCCTGGTTCATTACTTAAAATCATGCCTTCTTCAAGAACAACAGAGTTAAATTTAGATATTGATTGTGGTCCCTCATGAACATTTAAAAAAAAACCAACTCCATGCCCTGTTCCATGCGAATAGTCGAATCCATCTTGTTTTAAAAATTTTCTAGCTCTTACGTCAATTTTCTTTCCAATATTATCTTTCTTCAAATTTGTTTGATAAACAGCAATATGACCCTTTAATACCTTGGTATACATATCTTTTATAGATTTTTTGGGCTTGGAAAAACAAATAGTTCTAGTCACATCTGTTGTCCCATACTTATATTGACCACCGGAATCGCATAAAAATAAATCATTTTTATTTATAATCTTGTTAGTTTTTTTAGAAACTCTGTAATGAACTATGGCTCCATTAGATCCCGAACCTGCTATGGTATCAAAACTTGGAGACAAGTAATTTTTATTTAATTTTCTGAATTTTTGTAATTTATTCTTTGCTTCAATTTCTGTTATCTTTTTTTTATTAATATTTTTTATCCAATAAATAAACCTAGTTAATGCCAAACCATCTTCTATATGTGCTTTAATAGTATTATTAATTTCAGTAGGATTCTTGATTGATTTTAATTTATAACACGGATCTTCCTCGTGAATAATCTTAAAATTTGATTTAATAATATTTTCATTAAGAATTGAACATGATAAAGCATCAATAATAAATTTTTTACCATTTAAATTATTGATTAATTCTTCAAATTTTTCAGGATTGATAATTTGGTTTTTTTTAAACTTTCTTTCTTTAACTATTTTTGTAGTAATTTTTTTATCAGCAATTAAAAATGATTCCTTCTTTTTGTTAATTAATAAGCGACAGTTTGGTATAGGGCTAGTGGGACTATCATATCCTCTAATATTCATTAACCAAGCAACATTTTCAGGAGAGCTTATAAATAAATAATCTGCTTTTTTTAATTTCAATATATTATAAATTTTATTAAGTCTAGATTGATGGCTTTCACCAACCGACTTATTGTTCAATGAATAGAATAATTTTCTTTTAGAAACTTTATCTTTATAAATCTCATCTATTAAATTATTTTTAATTGGTATCAATTTTAATGAATTGCCAAATTTTGAAAGAAGTGTTTTTTTTGTGAATAAACTTGGATCAAACCCTAATCTTAATTTTTTAATAATATGTTTAGGTAAAAATTTATGAATTTCAATTATGTTGAATAGATTACCGGACTGTTGTTTGGCTTGAATCGTATATCGTCCATCTACAAACAAATAATTATTTTTTTTTAAAATTATTGCTAAACCGGCAGAGCCACCAAAGTTAGAAATAACTTTTAATCTATCTTTAACAGCATATTCAGAAAAAAATTCATCATTTTTTGGTACTACATAACCATCTATATAATATTTTTTAAACTTTTCTCTTAAAATTTTAATTCTTTTTTTAATCATTTTATTCTTTTTTGATATCTAATCCATCCAGGACTTCTGGTTCCTTCATCAATTTCAAAATCTTGGTTAAATTCAAAATCATTATCATCATCTTTTGTATCATCAAAAAATGAGTTTTTTTCCAGAAATTTTTCTGGTAACTCATCAATAAATCTAGAAGCCATACTATCTATCCAATTTCCTTGATAAAATCTATTCATAGCAAATGATATAAGTGCTTTTTTTTTAGCTCTTGTTATCCCAACATACGCCAATCTTCTTTCTTCCTCGAGACCATTTTGTCCTTTTTCTTCTATCGATTTTTGGTGAGGAAATAGACCTTCTTCCCATCCAGGTAGGAAAACGACATCAAATTCTAAACCTTTAGAACCATGCATCGTCATCATATTAACCTTTTCACCATCCCAATCCTGATCAATTGAGGTTGCTAATGCAACATGTTCTAAAAAGGCCTCTAAACCATCAAACTCTTTCATAGCGCTTAAAAGTTCCTTAATATTCTCTAGTCTGCTTTCATTTTCGATGTCTTTTTTATTTTTAAGCATTGCAGAATACCCAGATTCGTCCAAAACTAATTGTAATAATTTAACATGATTAATTTTTTTTAAGCATATATCATTTCTCCACTTATCGATTAAAAACAGAAATGAATTGAGACCAATTTTAGTTTTTGGCTTAATTAAATTTTGTTCAATTAGTTTTTTAGATGCAATCTCTAAACTTAGTGAATTTTCTTTTGAATATTGATGTATCAATTTTGTCGTACTCTCCCCAATAGATCTTTTAGGGTTATTTACTATTCTATCAAATGCTAAATCATCTTTTGGTTGATGAATTAACCTTAAATAAGCAACACAATCTTTTATTTCGGCCCTTTCATAAAATTTAGTTCCTCCTAAAATTCTATAAGGCAGTCCTATCTTTAAAAAACGCTCTTCAAACTCTCTTGTTTGAAAAATAGCTCTAACCAAAATAGCAATATTATTAAAAGTATATTTTTTTTTTAATTTTTTTTCAATTTCATCAGAGATTCCAGTCGCTTCATCTTTTCCATTTTTAAAACAATTTAATTTGACTAGATCTCCTTCTTCCATTGTTGTCTTCAAGGTTTTTCCAACTCTATTTAGATTATTTGCAATTAAGTTTGAGGCAACAGAAAGAATATTTTGAGAAGATCTATAGTTTTCTTCTAATCTTATTACTTTTGAATTTTTATAAACTTGATCAAATTCTAAAAAATTTTTTATCTCAGCACCACGCCAGCTATAAATAGATTGATCGTCGTCACCTACACAGCATATATTTCTATGTTTTTCGGATAATAGATATAACCACCTACTCTGAATGTAATTTGTATCTTGATATTCATCAACCAATATATATTTGAAGTTATTTGAGTAAATTTCTCTTAAATCTAAATTTTTTTCTAAAATTTTTACTACATGTAAAATTAAATCTCCAAAGTCACAAGCATTAAGGTCTAACAGTTTTTGTTGATAAATATTATAAAGTGGCAATACAGTCTTTTCGTATATGTCATTTTTATTTATAATAACTTCATTAGGATAAAATCCTTTATTTTTCCATTTATCAATAATTGACAAGGTATATTTTGGTGCAAGTTGTTTAATATCTATATTTTCAGCTTTACATATATTTTTAATTAATCGTACTTGGTCATCAGTATCTATAATTGTAAAGTTTGAAGTTAATCCAGCTGCAGCAGCATGTTTTCTTAAAAGTTTTGCACAAATGGAATGAAAAGTGCCTAGCCATGACAAACCAATTGCCTCAGAGCTTAATATTGCACTAACTCTGTTTTGCATTTCTTTTGCAGCCTTATTAGTAAAGGTTACAGAAAGTATCTGGTTAGGGAATGCTTTTTTTTCTTTAATAATATGAGCGATTCTGGATGTTAAAACTTTGGTTTTCCCAGAACCAGCCCCAGCCACTATAAGTAATGGACCTTCAAGATATAAAACGGCCTCTTTTTGGGCTTTATTTAGATTATTTAGATATTCTGAGTTTATCATTTTTAAATATTCATTATAAGCTTATTAAATCTCAATGGTAAATATGAAACAAAAATATACAAAAACTGTTAAATATTTTAATAATTTGATTAAAGATATAATATTCCAACTTACAGATAAAACAAATAAATTTTTTAAAAAAATAATATTCAAACTTACATATAAAACAAATAAATTTTTTAAAAATAATTCTAAAATTAGCAATTTTAATAAACTCATAATAAGTTTTATCTCATTACTGTTTCTTTATCTATTTTATCTTTCTCTACCAACCCTATATGATAAAACATGGGTACAGAATACTATTGAAAATAAATTATTAGAAGATTTTAAAATAAATTTTAGTATTTCTTCTAATATTTCGTACAATATTTTACCTCAACCCCATTTTTTAATAAAAAATTCAAAAATATTTAAAGATAATGATGAAAAACCAATATTATTAGCTGAGATTAAAAATTTAAAAGTGTTAATAAGCCAAAAAAATTTTTTTAAGAAAGAAAAAATAAATATTACAGAAGTCTTAATTAATGAAGCTAACTTTTCATTTAAAGGAAGTGATTTTCAATTTTTAAATAAGGTCAACAACAAAAAATTTTCTAGTAAAAAAATCAAAATTAGTAATAGTAATATTTTTTTCAAAGCTATTACTAACGAAACAATTGCAATCATAAAAATATCTAAAGCAATTTTATTTTATGATAATTTAAATTTATTAAACTTATTAAGTTTAAATGGAGAGGTTTTTCAAATACCTTTTATTTTTAACATAGCAAAACAACCCTTTTCTTCTAAAGATAAAGAAATTAATATTATTGCTAAAAAACTTAAATTAAATATTCTTAATAAATCTGATAATCTTGCTACTGGATCTAATATTATTTCAATTTTGAACTCAAAAATTCATACACAATATAATATAAAAAAGAACACTATTTTTTTTAAATCTGATTACTCTAAAATGAAAAATTATAATGTTACTTATAATGGAAAAATGTCACTTAAGCCATTTGATTTTAAACTCGATGTTGAAATAAAAAAAAATAATTTATTAAAATTACTTAATATTGACTCCAATATTATTGAGTTTATTAAAACGAAAATATTGTTTAATGAAAATATAAGTGCAAGCATTTCTATCAAAGCAATTTCACAAAATAGTACTAAAATTTTTAATTCAGTAATGATTTATTTTAATATTATCAATGGAAAAATTAATATCGATCAAACAATATTAATAGATGAAAAAATTGGGTTATTAAAAATAAATAATAGTAATTTATTTTATAAAAATGACAAATTGATTTTAAACACTGATGTTGTGATTAATATTAAAGATTCAAATAATTTATTCTCTTACCTTCAAACACCCAAGAAACATAGGAAACCATTAAAAAATATTTTAGTTAATTTAGATTATGATTTTTCAATAAACCAAATAAAATTTAATACGATTAAGATCGATAATGTTAAGACAAATAATGAAATGATAAAAATAATTGAAGATTTTAATAATCTTAATAAAAATATTAATTTATATAAAAATAGGCTTTTTTTAAATAAACTATTGTCAGTTTATGATGGATAAATCATTTTTCTAGGATCTACTATTTTCTCATACTCTTTTTCCTTAATAAGGCCTGTTTTTAGAGTCTCGTGTTTTAAAGTTGTATTATTTTTTAATGCTGCTTTTGCAATTTCTGCAGCTTTATCATAACCAATAAAAGGTGCCAAAGCTGTGACTAACATTAAAGAGTTATCTAAATGCTCTTTAATCCTTTTTTTATTGGCTTTAATTCCTTTCACACAATAAATTGCAAAATTCTTTGTACTATCAGCAATAAGATCAATAGATTGAAGTATGTTGTGAGCAATTATTGGTTTGAATACATTAAGTTCAAAATGACCATGAGACCCAGCTAGTGTAATGCCAGTGTGATTGCCTATCACCTTAACACAGACCATAGTTACCGCTTCACACTGTGTTGGATTAACTTTTCCAGGCATAATAGAGGAGCCAGGTTCATTCTCTGGAAGTATTAACTCTCCATAGCCAGCTCTTGGTCCAGACCCTAAGAATCTTATGTCATTTGAAATTTTCATTAACGCTACAGCACAAGTATTGAGTGTGCCAGAAAAATTTACAATAGAGTCATGCGCAGCTAGTTCTGCAAACTTATTCTGAGCAGGCTTAAAAGGAATTTTGGTATATTTGGCTATTTCCTTAGTAATCTTTTTATCAAAACCCTTTTTAGAATTAATTCCAGTGCCCACTGCAGTACCACCTTGTGCAAGAAAATAAATTTCTTTTAACGCATATTCTATTCTTTCAATGCATTTTTTTAATTGGACTTGATATCCAGAAAATTCTTGACCAAGAGATAAAGGTGTAGCATCTTGCAAATGAGTTCTTCCAATTTTAATAATATTTTTAAACTCTTTAGATTTTTTTTTTAATTCTTTTTCTAAAATTTTTAAGCTTGGAAGTAGTTTTTGAATTGTCTCTTGAGCAACAGATATATGCATAGCAGTAGGAAAAACATCATTTGTAGATTGAGATTTATTAACATGGTCATTTGGGTGCACAGGTTTTTTTGAACCTTTTTTTCCACCCATCATTTCAATCGCTCTGTTTGCAATTACTTCATTAACATTCATATTGGTCTGCGTACCAGAGCCTGTTTGCCAAACCTTTAATGGAAAATTTTCATCAAGCTTTCCTCTAATGACTTCCTCCGAAGCTTTTATTATTGAATTAACTATTTTTTTTTCAATTTGATTATCGTTAAAGTGCACTATTGCAGCTGATCTTTTAATAATTGCAATAGATTTTATTATAGAAATATTGACTAAGATTTTTCCAATATTAAAAAATTTGTTAGATCTTTCTGTAGATGCACCCCAATATTTATTATCTGGTACATTGACACTACCTATGCTATCGAATTCTTTTCTTAATTTCATTAGTTAATTTATAGTTAGTAATTTATTATACATATACATTAGATTTAAAAAACATATAAGAACTTAATGTCAAATTTTAAAAAAGTAAAAACTTTTATGGAAACCTTTGGTCAAGAAGTTAAGAATAAACCTTCATTTAGCTTGGAAAAAATTAACAATCTGAGATATAATTTGATTAAAGAAGAGCTTGATGAATTTAAAGAGGCATTAGATAATAAGGATCTTTTAGAAGTTGCAGATGCTCTAACAGATATACTTTATGTAACATATGGAGCAGGACATGCATTCGGGATAGACTTAGATAAATGTTTTGAAGAAGTGCAGAAATCGAATATGAGTAAGTTGGATGAAAAAAGCAAACCAATTTACGATGATGCTGGTAAGGTTATGAAAGGACCTGGATATTTCAAACCAGACCTAAGTAAATTTGTTAAATAATTAATTCTTAATCCAATTAGGTTTTTTAATTTTTATTATAGCATTTCCACTCCTAAATTCACTTTCTTCACTAAAGTTGTCTTCAAGATATTTGACTAAAGCAAATGGGTATTCATTATTAATCAATACTTTTCCTATTTCTATATCTCCGATATTAATTGGTGCACCTTCATTCAATTTTCCCTCAATTACTTTAATAGGTAAAAGTCTTTTAGAAAGCTTATTCTTTAATTTTATTCTAGCCGTATTTTCTTGACCAACATAACAGCCTTTTTTAAAATCTATTCCATTTAACTCTTCAAAGTTACACTCAATACCAAATAATTTATTTTGTAATTTGTTCATA
>MDTF01007088.1_pt1 | contig 26242 bp, 27 predicted proteins | sample 811191 | NCBI WGS metagenome assembly MDTF01 (sample SAMN05326649, study PRJNA326480) | marine metagenome | isolation source: seawater | place: Southern Ocean | collected 2011
CAGCAAGCTGAAAGTACTTCTATAATATGTCAAGCTGCTTTTCCCTTGAGGCAAGTTGACATATTATAGTTTTCTATTCTGTTGCTAGACAGAAACTAGAAAAACTTTAAGGCAACTGGTTTCAGAAGTTTATACCAAATCAATGATTCGAGAGTACTTTTCCATTTTCAGAAAAAGCAAATCCTTGCGAGCCGGCAATACCCAGCATTACAGCTTCAATCATCGGTTCTGAAATTAAGGTGTCAGCATCCCATTCAATTAAGAAATTTGCACCAATTCCACCTGATTTATCAGTTTCATCAACCACAAACGTTTTAGAACCCATAGCTGGAATTTCGTAAGTCTGATCTAAATACTTCTTAATGAGATTTCCGTTTTCATCGTAATAATCCACCCGCGATACTTCAATGGCATGTTCTAAATCGGTATTGCGTACGGTTACGTTTACAGTCAGCAGTAAATCACGTTCTTGGTTCATCAACTTTACATTGCTGTAAACGGGTAAATACACCAATTGTCCACGACTCACATGAATGTTGCGCTCCTCAAATCGGTATTTGTCGCGCTGTTCAATTGGAGTTGTCTTATGAGCAGAGCTATTCTCTTTCTGTTCATGCTTGGGTTGACAAGCTACTGAGCTTATTAATAGTGAAATAGAAGATAGCCAAAGACCTACTTTCATGTTGTTACTGCTTTCTGGATTTTCTCAGTAAATCTCGCGATTTTTTTCCATATCGCTTGATGCCATAAAACTGATTACACAATCTATAAGCTACTGGTGATTCCGATTGATATAAACCGTAGGTATTCAAGAAATACACAAACTCTTTGTAGGTAAATGTTTTTGGGGCTTCATCTTGTGTGAAATCCAGAATATCTTCATCAAACGTGTGGATGCTTCCATGAGTTTTATATGCCAAATTGATGTATTGGTGATTCAGCATATTGAAGTTGCCTGGAAGCACAATGTGAATGGGAACGCCAATCTTTTCCCACAACACAAAATCACGAATACAGGCAATGTTATCAGCCACCAAAATGATGTGATCAAAATCGGGATATTTCTTGATTGATCGAATAACGGCTTCCACATTGTTTTCAGGTTGATCGCCACCATCGCCACGTTTTTGAACCTTGTAAAAAGTCTTTAAAATCTGAACGGAGTCTTGAGCATCTACACCAACAACACCACCCGTTTTACCAATCTTTTTGGCTTTGTCTTTCTTCCGGTTACCATCATTAAAAAAGGTGAAGTAGCTGATGTTGGTATTTTCCATTTGCAGCAAATGCCACAAAACAGCCATAGCACCGTGGTGATACATGCTTCCCGTCCAATCAACTACAACCAATGAGTTTGGCCAGTTCTTCTGATTTCGTTGTAAGATTTTAACAATCGCTGTATCGCGATATCCACCATTCATACGAATGAATGAATCCAGCTCATGAACAATGGGTGTACTCGGGAGAGGAGGTAAGGCCGCTAGAGGTAAAGTGTCTTTTAGCTGTTCTTGCTTTTCAACTTCAAATAGAGTTGAATCAATATGATACGAGAGCACAAAACCATGAAACAGACCCATAGCTTCCAATTCGTTTTCGGCATCGGTTTGCATGGTGATTTTCCAATAAATCTCATTCGAGTTTAAAGAAGGATCGAGTTGAAATAAATCGCGTAAACGTCTGGCTAGCAAAACATGGTAGTTGGTTAGCCAATACTCTGGATTTTTGGGATAAAGCGAGAAAACAACATTAACAGTGTCGATTACAGCTCCAGTGGGTTTGTAATACGCCTCTTTGTTTTGAATGATGGCACTGGCGTAACCATTTTCAACTACAATTTGATTCAGTGTGCTGTCTGGAAAGTATGCTGGTACTTCAACAGCCTGAAAACCTTGCTCAAACTCTTCAGTATGCGTAGTTGGATGGAACAAAGCGGCCTGTGTAAAATGCACCTGACTGTTTGCCACGCGACACATCAACACGAATAACACTCCCAACAGGAATTTTAGTATGTATGGCTGAAAGCGAATAATCAAGAGCGCAAGATAAAAATTGGTAAGGTGTTAACGTTAAGAGCGTATGTATAGTTTACGAATCTGGATTGAGAAGTTTAGCTGATACGATTGAGTCTTCAGCAATTTCTTTAATTGACATGTTTCTAGTTTTAAGAAATTGAGTCATATACGTTTCTAAAAAGAGCCAATCAACCAGTTTGCCAAGTATTCCAAATGGAGAAACATAATGAAAGCGATCCATCATGATTGTTTCACCGTTTTCAACGGTGAAGAGATGTTCGTGTTTAAATGATTTGAATATTCCTTGTATTTGTTCATCTACAAAATACCTCGGTTTATCATATGCTGATATTTGGGTTGTAAGTGTTTGGTAAATGCCTAAATGTTTTGCTTTCCAAGTTACTGTTTCGCCTAATTCAATTAATCCTGAAGTTTTACCAGCGATTGCTTTTTCATGGGTTTGTTTCGAAGAAATTAGATGTAAATCGATACTTCTAGAAAGATCGAATACGACATCAATATTTGCTTGAATGCGAGTCTCTAATTCAATTATTGGCATCAATCTCCATATTTCTCTTTCATGTAAACCAAAGAATCCTCAACCAATTGCTGCAACACCTCTAAATCAATATCAGCTAATTTGTTGACATACAAACACGATTTGCCTGTTTTGAATTTGCCTAGCTTTTGCATCAAATCAGGAGATTCATCAAAGCCACACATCACATAAATACTCATGTTTTGTTTGCGAGGTGAGAATCCTGTTCTAAAGAATTCACCACCGTGTCCAGAAGCGTATTTGTAGGTGTATTTTCCATAGCCAATCAAACTAGGTCCCCACATCACCGGTTCTTCACCCGTTATCTTTTTAAACCAATCCAATAGAAACAAGGCATCTGCTTTTCTTTGTGGATGCTCAACGCTATTTACAAAATCGATAGGAGCTAGTTCTGTTGGTTTCGTTTTGTTTTCAGCCATCGTATTCACTTTACGAGTTTCATCAAATCTTCATGGCGAAGCTTCGATTTCAATTTCAAAAATAACAATGCAGTGGTATAGGCATCACCCAAAGCTGTGTGTCTGTCTTCAACAGGAACGTGAAAGTGTTTGCACAAATAATCGAGTCCGTAATGTTTACCAGGAATCATACTTGGATCTCTGAAATAGTCATCAGCTTTTTTAGTGATATGTGCAGTGTCAACTCCCTTGTTACTCATTTCAACATCCCAAATACGCTTCATGGCTTCATTGATCATGGTTTGATCAAAGTTGAGGTGATGTGCCACCAAAATTCCATTTTCAATGAAATGTAACCAACTCAAAACAGCTTCTTTTTCAGACACGCCAGATTGTAGTTTTCCGGGGGTTATTTCGTGAATACTCACTGCAGAAGTGTCATCCATAGATTGATTGACGATAATATCCAGACTTTCATCCACTAAAATGGAGTCGCCTTTAATTTTAACAGCTCCGATACTTAATATTTTATCTTTAGACGGATCTAAACCCGTTGTTTCTGTGTCGAATACAATCCAAGTGGGTGATTCTGTTGAAGGCTGGAGTTTTGATGCATAAAACTCCAATTCATCTGGGTAAACGACTGGTTTTTCGGGTTCTTTATGTTTCCAAAAGTCAAACCAACTCATCGTAATAGCCCCACTTGAAATCTGATTTGTAAAATCTTATGTAACTCTTTAACGGTCTCAAAAATGTTGCGCAAAGTTTGTCGATCTAGCTTATTTAAATCCTCTAATTGGATATACCTTCCTGTTGATTTGTACTTAAACCCGAAACGTGCACGGAGGTATAAAACAAACTCATAAGCTGCGGCAGCTTCTTCAAACAAAGCTGCATTTTTAGGTTCTAGTTTGGCAAGTTTATGGTAGCGCTCTATGGTGTTATTTGTTTGTACCAATTTGTGTTCAATGGCTAAAACTCGAGAGGCATCAACCAATGGCAGAGACACACGTAGTTTTAAATCAAATTCGTTTTTGTGCTCACCGCTACTTTCAACCAACAGGTTTCTAAAGAAGCTCAATGGTGGTGGAGTTTCAATGGCATCTTTAGCCATGAAAGCCAATAAGTGTTTCTTTTTATCCAACGAATGGAAGAGGTGATCGGTAAGTTCATCAACCAATTCTTGTTTGCCGTAAATCATACGGTAATCAAAGAAAATGGTACTCATAAGCACATGCTCTTCGTGTGGTGAGTCGATCCATTTTGTAAAAGTCGATTTCCATTCACTCAACGACATACACCATTGTGGGTTATTGGCTGAAATACCTGCTTTGTCTTGCTCGAAACCAGCTTTTTCCAAATCATCAGAAACCTGCTGAGTCAGCTTTAAAAAGTAGGGTTTTACATCCTGATCGGTATCTTGATACAGAAAAGCATGGTCTTGATCTGTGCGAATTAATTGTTCACCTCGTCCGTGACTTCCTAACCCTAAAAAGGCAAATGGAACGGGTGGTTCACCCAACTCAGCAATGGCTTTTTCAATCAATTGGTGAAACAGTGTATCTGTAATGGTAGTGATGATGGATGCTGTAAGTTTAACAGATACTTCTTGATCGATGTAATCACTTACAATTTCATCTGCAACAACGCGGTTGTGAACCAGTTTATCTACATCATGTGTCCGCTTCATCGCTTTGATGAGCATTGCAGGATTTTTACTGTTTTGTAAGAGTAAATCGTGATGTGAAATGATTCCTAAAACTGGTGATAAGTCTGTTCCATCATCGGTTATAACCAAATGATGTACACCCGTATTGATCATATGCATCAAGCATTCGGCTTGGGTAATGTTGCTGTGAATGGTTCTCACAGGCGATGACATTAAATCTTCACACAACGTACTCAAAGGCTTAATACCAGTAGCAATTTGATTGCGGAGGTCTTTATCGGTAATGATGCCAACCGGGAAGTTATTTTCTAAACAAACCACAATAGACCCAATTCGGTTGTCAGCCATAATTTGAGCTGCTTTTTGAATGGTATTGGTTGGCAAGCATTGGTAAACCTTTTTATTGAATCGGATAGGGGTGACTTCAATCAGGTTGCTTTTTTCCTGTATACTGGAAAGCTGAGTGAGTTTATTGTTTCGGATGGGCATGGATCTTCCTGAGGCCAGACCAGCAGCGAAATAGAGCGCCAGTTTTGCGTTTTCAGACATGATTCGTTTGCCAATATCAACAGGGAAAGCATACAAAATGCACTCTTCATCAGCTACAGCCGAAGCCAAATAAGGCTCATCACTCAACAAAGGTCTAATTCCAAAAAGATCACCTTCTTCGCACAAATCAATCAACGTATTGTCTTGATGTTGAATGCGTACAGAGCCTTGTCGAACAAAATAGAAGTAAGGATCGGTTTTGGCATTTTCATTGAAAATAACCACTCCAGCTTGATGGTATTGCACTTCGGTTTTACGAACCAAGAGCTCTAACTCATCTGCTGTAAGCCGATCGAATGGAGGAAATTGTAATACAAATCGCTGAATGCGATCTGTAATGAGGTTTTTGGCCATCTTGCTCGGTTTTAGGTACAAGATAGCAAATGTGAATCAAAGAATTATTCTGATTTAGGATCACAAGTAGACGTGATTTCAATCATTTCTCCAGCCATGCAAATACTAGCCAGATCAGTTCTCTTTTTGAACTGGATATGAATTGATTTACCATCAGCAACATTGGGGTAGAAATCAACCAAATTGATGGCTTCATATTGTTTCTCGTTGATGATAACCATCCATTTACAACCATCTAATCCAGTGAAATCTTTAATAATTGCCAATGTATAGTCAGAACAATTTGAAGTAGATTTAACAGATTCTGTTTGCTTACAAGAACTAAACAAACAAATAAACGATATGATTGCGATTTGTAGCTTCATCATTAAAATCCAAAATGAATTCCGATACCCAAATCTAAGCGATTTAAGCTTTCTGGATATCCAGTAATCGTATAAGTTGAATCTGGACCGGTGTAAGATAATCTGTTTACATTAGATAAGTTGGTAGATGCGTGAGCTGTGAGTATGATGTGTGGCTGTAATTCAAAATCGAAATCTACACCTACGTATGCTCCGACTGAGTTGCCCGTTATTTTGATATCGGTAATGTCAGTTATTTGGTTTTCATAATCATTGTAGGTTAAACCGATATGAGCATTTATTGTACTGAATTCGCTCAAAAAGGGAGACCTAATTGATAACATCGGACCATATGATTGAATGGTTACTCGTTCTCTTAAAGTTCCAACAAACCTTAAGTTCTGTTGAGTAAAAATGAGTGAAACATTATCTATTGAGGAAGTAGCTTCGTTAAATACATAAATACCACCAATACCAATGTTTTCATTGATGAAAAACTCTCCCTGAACTTGGAAGAAATAACCAGACTTTAGGCGTTTGTAATGATCTTCAATAGCAGGATCTAATCCACTTGTAATACTAGCCAATCGATAACCCCAACCACCGGTAAATCCTAATCTAAAATGGTATAGCTCTTTGGGTGGTTTTTCAATTGGGTTTGGTTGATTGTATTTGAATGAATCGCTGTAATAGTTTTTCTGATAAAACTGGATGTCAGATCGCTGTATGGTTACTGTTCTTTCTTGATTACTAATGATCGTTTTAACCTCAAAATGATTCATTTCAATAGAGGTAATTGAACATTTGATAGAATCATTGCTTTTCAATACGACTAAATCTGGATGATTTTGAGCGAAAGAAATGGAACCGATTAAAAGCAGAGTGAAAGTGATGAAGTAGTGCAAGGTTTTACTGCTTAACCTTAGATGATTTATCAAGTAAATCGCTATTAATTGCATCAATTTGCTTGGCAACAATATTAATTTTTTGAACCACTTCTTTACTGACATCATCATTCAACTGATCTTGAGATAATAACTCCGTTAATCCCAATAAATTGGATACAGGGCCTCTAAATTCATGTGCATGAAAACGGGCAATTTCACGCAATGTAAGCAATCGTTCTTCAGCAACCAATTTACTTCTAACTTGTTCGTCAATATTTACTACGGTTACTAAACGTGCTTCTTTGCCATTAAAGTTAATAGGATTTCCCATGGCTCGGATATAAAATTCATCTCCATTTTTTTTACAATGAATGGATTCATGTTGCATAGATCCACCATAACCTAATTGACTAATAATTGTTTTTATTTCATTTCGAAGCCGAATTGGCCTAATGTCCATGATTGAAATATTCAAAAATTCATCATAAGAATATTGGTACATTTCTATCGCTGCCTGATTGACATTGAGAATTTTATAAGTATCCACCTCAAAAATCAACATTGGAGATGGATTAGATTTAAAGAGCATGGTGAAATTGTCAGCTGTTTCTAGTTGGTTTTTGTAAAACTGAACAACTAAGAAATAGAGTAAAAGAGCAGTAGCAGATATGAAAAACAATCCTTTGTATGATTGCCATATAGAAATGCTCTTAGGACTTACTTTATAGAAGAGTTCATCTACGATGAAATCACTTAGTAAGATCCATAAGTATCCAATAATGAGATAAATAAAGGCAATTTTAATTGCGTTTAGCTTGTTGACTTTCATTCAGTTACCTTCCTCTAGGGATTTGCAAAGCTAATAGTAAATTCAATAAATAAAGTTTTAGGTAGGGTCTTTTTGACTTTATACTGCTAGTAAATGGTGGTATATTTATATCAATGCCGTGTCAGAAAGTACTTTCAGCTGTGTGTTACTCACACCTGTAATAACTACTTGAGAGCCAGTTGAGATATATCCTTCTTCTGAATAAGCATCCCACAATTTACCATTGATTTCTATTTTACCAGCTGGTCTTAAATCTGTAGCTGCTACGGCTTTTTGACCAATCAACTCATGTTTGGCATCAGGATTTACGGTGTATCCTTCTTCAGGGTTTTGCTCAGATTTTAATACCAATCTGGATAATGGCCCATCTTTAAATAGTTTAGCTGCTAACAAAATAGCTCCAAAAACAGAAAGTGTAATTGAGACAATAACTGTTGATGCAGCTGTAAAGAACTCAGTTCCGTCAACTGGCTCAAAATCAAACCCGATATTGCCTACCATGCTTAAGATCAATGCGGTAACAATTAATGTGATTCCGCTAATTCCAGCAATTCCAAATCCCGGGATTACAAAGACTTCGGCAGCTAAAAGGGCTAAACCTGCTAAGAACAATAAGATCTCCCAATTTTCAGCTAATCCTTCAAGGTAGTATGGAGCAAAGAATAGGAGTGCTGCAACAGCTGATGCTAAAATAGGGAAGCCAATTCCAGGAGATTGTAACTCGAAATAGATTCCCCCCATGATAATGAGAATCAAAACACCGCTGATTGCTGGGTTGATTAACCAGTTGATGATATTATCTATCGTGCTCGCTTTATAACTAATTACTTCGTAATCAGTAATCCCAGCATGTTCGAGAGCTTCTTTCATGGTAACTACTTCGGCTTGACAATAACCGTTTAAAATGGCTTCAGAGGTAGTAAAAGTCAATACTTTACCAGAATCACTAATTCCTGCAACGTATTTATCCGGGTCTACCATAGCTTCGGCAATGTCAGGATTTCTGTTTCTGCGCTCAGCCGTAGCACGCATCTTAGATCGCATGTAACTCTGATACTTATCTGGAACAGGTTGTCCACTTTGATCAACAACGGTAGCAGCACCAATAGTTGAACCAGGTTGCATATAAATGCTATCGCAAGCAATTGATATTAAAGCTCCAGCAGACGCAGCGTTATTTTTCACCAACACATAAACGGGAATCTTACTTCTTAAAATGATGGTTCTGATGCTGTCGGCCATATCAACTTGACCACCGTAAGTGTCTAATTCTAAGAATAGAATATCGGCATTGTTTGTGTCGGCTTCGTAAAACGCCTCTTGTGTTAATCGCCAAGCGGGTGGAGCAATCTCCGTTTTTATCTCGAAGCGATAAACAGTTTTGGTTGAATCGCTTGCGTAGGATTGGTTGAAGCTTACAAATAGTAAGAACCCCAACAAAAGGGTAAACATGCTTTTTGTCATGAGGTAAAGATAGGAGTGTAGACCTAAACTTCAATAAACTGATGTAAAATGTCTAGCAATTCTCTGTGAATGTGATTGTTTGAAGCAATGATTGACTTTCCATGCAAGTAGTCATCTGTTTCAGCTAAAGTGCTTGTTTTTCCACCAGCATTTTGAACCAATAAAGCTCCTGCGGCCACATCCCAAGGATTTAATCCAACTTCATAGAACGCTTCAAAATGTCCGGCTGCAACCAAACATAAATCGATAGCAGCTGAGCCTAATCGTCTAACACCTCTAGAATTTCTGATAAGGTATTTGTATGCATCTAAAAACTGATCTAATTGCTTTTCATGGTATGGAAATCCGGTTACCATTAAGCTGGTGTCAACCACTTTTTGAGATGATGTATTGATCTCAACCCCATTGCAATACGACTTTCTACCTAAACTGGTATGAAAGACTCTATCCATGCTGATATGATTGACAACACCTAAAACCAATTCACCTTCTTTTTCTAAAGCGATACTGGTTGAATAGAGCGGCAAACCGTGTACAAAATTGGTAGTGCCATCAATCGGGTCAACAATCCAGCGGTAACCATTTTCGCTAGAAATATCAGCCCCTTCTTCACCCAAAAATCCACTTCCAGGAAAAGCCTTGCTAAGCTTTTCCGTAAGCAGTTTTTCAGCTAGCTTGTCTACTTCGGTAACTAGGTTATGAGCACTTTTTTCTTCAATGCTAACCGGTTGGTAGCTTTCACGTTTTTCACGAATGATGTTTCCAACTTCGCGAGCTATATCAACAACTTGAAGTTCGAGTTGGTGAAGATCGATATTAGGCATGAGCCATTTCGTTTTGTGTAGAACGTATTTTCACAATTCCATCGCGATCGATTTCAGTGAGTTCTACCGTTTCAAATTGATTGATTTTATCTTCAGAATAAGGCGTTTTCACCTTCACGTAGTTCTCGGTGAATCCGTACATCATATCTCCATCGCGTTCAGCTTCCCAAAGCACTTTTCGGGTTGAACCCAATTGAGATTCGTAGAATGCACGCTTTTTCTTTTCTGAAAGGATACGAAGCATTTTGTTGCGTTCTTGACGAACTTCAACAGGAACAACACCATCCATTTTAATGGCTACTGTATTTGGACGTTCAGAATAAGTAAAAACATGTAAGTAACTGATGTCTAAACTATTGATGAAGTCATAAGTCTTTTGGAATTCCTCATCTGTTTCACCAGGATATCCAACAATAACATCCACACCAATTCCGCAATTGGGCATCAAATTTTTAATGGTTTCAATGCGATTTCGGTAAAGATCAGTTCTGTATTTACGCTTCATGGATTCCAACATATTGTCAGAACCTGATTGAAGTGGAATGTGAAAATGAGGAACGAACTTTTCTGATTTCGAACTGAATTCGATGATCTCATTGGTCAATAAATTCGGTTCGATAGAAGAGATGCGGTAACGTGGAATGTTCAACTCATCCAACGCCTGAACCAACATGTAGAAGTTCTCATCGGTTCCAGCACCAAAGTCCCCCGTGTTTACACCAGTTAGTACGACTTCGTTGATGTTTTTCGCTTCAATCTCTCGAGCAACGTTGATAGTTTCTGCAACAGAGTTTGATCTGCTTTTTCCTCTGGCTAAAGGAATAGTGCAGAAAGAGCAGAAATAATCACATCCATCTTGAACTTTTAAGAAAGTTCGCGTGCGATCTCCTGCCGAATAGGAAGGTTTAAATTCGCGAACCATTCCAATTCTTCCAGCAACGTATTTTCCTTCATCAGGATTTAAATCGTTTTCTAAATGGCTTAGAATGTTGAACTTTTCGTTGGCTCCTAAAACCAAACTAACTCCAGGAATATCAGCAATTTCTTGTGGTTTCAATTGGGCGTAACATCCCACCACAATTATTTTAGAATCTGGATTTGATTTCTTAGCCTTTCGAACAATGTTGCGGCACTTTTTATCTGCATGATCAGTAACCGAACAGGTATTGATAACATATACATCAGCTGCCTCGTCAAAGTCAACACGGGCGTAACCTGCTTGATGTAAATCTCTTGCAATGGTAGAGGTTTCACTGAAATTCAATTTGCATCCCAGTGTATAATATGCCGCTGTTTTATATGGTCTCATTCAGCGTGCAAAAGTACAGAAAATCAAGTTTCTAATTGTCCTTTGCGCTTCTTTCCTGAAAGTAGAGTGCTGGAAGTATGATGAAAAGGAATAACGGTTGAATCAAAATTCTGCGAGTGTAGAACAAAAGCAAGTGGTTTTCAGAATCATTTAAGTAGATAAATATCAGTACGGCTACAACACAAATAACTCCTAAAATGGCATACAATGTACCAGCAAATAAGAGATGAGATTTCTTTTGAAAGAGCAAGTAAATGATTCCTAAAGATAGTACTGTATTCAACAAATAACGAAAGATCAACGAAGCTGAAAAGGGGAGTAAGTCTATATCTGGAAGCTCATATCCCTTGAAGTTACCGTGAAAGAACTCAAGCAATGGATCATAAAATAAATCAGCTTGAAAAGTGCGGATAACTGCAAACAAAATCACAGAAAAACCAACAAGCAGATATTTCAACAACTTACTCATTTCTTAGCAAGGTATTTCACCCAAATGATCCAAAGAATAACGATTGTTCCGTAAATCCATCCTGGGAAAATGACATCATGAGCCATTTTGGTGTATTTCGGGAAATTCAAAATGATGAGTCCAAGGAAAGCAATTCTGAAAATGTTAGAAATGTGTACGATTACAATTCCAAGTGGAACGAACCACAAATAGTTTTTCAAAGGGGCTTTAAAGGCGAACAAAAAAGCCAAGAATAAAATAATGACACTCAAAGCATTGCAGCCTTCAATGATGTAGTATAGCGTATCGCCATTGCACATCACATCGGCTCTTGGGTAGCCTTCGTTGTAGTAGATTAAAATATCATCTTGAAAGAGCGATAAGATTTTAGTTGATTGCTCTGTAATAACAGTACTTACAGGATCTAGTCGATCTGGAAACAACCCTAAATACTGGTTGTACAAAAACGAACCGATGATGTAAAAAGCAAAAAACTTGCCCAGAAATAAGATTACGGGTTTGTACTTTTTGAGCATTTCCAACATGCTGCGAAGATATATCAAACACCAAGCAACACTCGAATTTATATTCAATAGAAATAGCAGATTAACTGCATTTTCAAATAAAACTTTGGGGAGTTTGGTTTAAGTTCGTAGCTATCTAATATCTATGAAAATGAGCTCGAACAAACTATTGATGATTCCTGGTCCAATTGAATTTCACCCAAAGGTGATTGAAGCCCTCGGACAACCCACATTAAGTCATACAGATCCTGCATTTATCAACTCGTTTGGTAATGCGTTGTATATGATGCGCAAAGTGTGGTTGGCTCCAACGGGGCAGCCGTTTGTGATTGCTGGTTCAGGTACGTTGGCTATGGATATGGCTGCTTGTAACTTGATTGAGTCGGGCGATAGAGCATTGGTAGTTTCAACTGGATATTTTGGTCAGCGCTATGCTGATTTATTGAAGCGATACGGTGCAGACGTTACCATTTTAGAAGCGGCAGTTGGCGAAGTAGTAACGCCTCAACAAGTGGAAGCTGTTTTAGATAAAGGCAATTTCAAATTGATGACGTTTACGCATGTAGACACGTCAACTGCAGTTTTGATGGATGCTAAAGCGATGGGCGAACTTGGTCAAAAACACGATGTGTTGACTGTTTTAGATGGTGTTTGCTCGGTTGCTGGAGAAGAAATTAGACAGCAAGAATGGGGATTGGATGTGGTGATAACAGCTAGTCAGAAAGCCATTGGTGTGCCACCAGGATTGGCCTTGATGGTAGCTTCTCAAAAAGCCATTAAAACGTGGAATAATCGTAAAACACCAGTTGGCAATTATTACTGTGATTGGGCAAACTGGTTCCCGATTATGCAGGCCTATGAAAATGGTAATCCAAGTTATTTTGCAACGCCAGCCGTAAATCTAATTCAAGCCCTTGAAGTGAGTTTGGCGTTGATGTTAGAAGAAGGTATGGATGCTCGCTTTGAAAGACATAAAAAATTAGCTGCCGAATTCAGAAAAGCCATGGCCGATATGGGGCTGGAAATCATTCCTAAGAAAGAAGAGATTGCAGCCAATACTTTAACCGCTCCTTATTATCCAGAAGGAGTAAATGGTGGTGAGTTTATCGGTAAAGTAAACCAAGAAGGAGTAGTAATTGCTGGTGGTTTATTGGGTTCTATTAAAAGTCAGTATTTCCGTGTAGGTCACATGGGAATTGTTTCTCAAGAACACATTGACACCACAGTTAAAGCTATTCAAGTTGCTTTGGGGAAGTAGTATGATGATTGAAGTTATTTAGACCCTGAAACAAGTTCAAGGTGACTGATTTTATTGTGTCATTCTGAACTTGTTTCAGAATCTAAGCTATTGTAGCAGTGCTATCTAACTCGCTCCATCTTCATTCTAATCTCATCCAAGCACAGATTGCCTAAACTGCCTTCGTGAGTGTGGTTTACAGCTCTTTCTGGTTTAAAGTTTCCAGCTAAGATTTCTTGTCCGAGTTGTTTGTAGGCATCACGGAAACTCATGCCATTCATCACCAGTTTGTTCACCTCTTCAACAGAGTAGAGGTAATCGTAAATATCATTATCTAAAATGCCATCCTTTACAATGATGTGCTGCAACATGAAATTGCAAACCTTTAAGTTGTCTTTCAGCGTTTCAACAGCATCCATCATGCTTTCTTTCAATAACTGAAAATCGCGGTGGTAGCCACTGGTTAAGTTATTGGTTAGCAGCGTAATTTCATTCGGTAAATTCTGAATCTTGTTCGATTTAGCACGCATCAATTCAAACACATCTGGGTTTTGTTTGTGCGGCATAATACTAGAACCAGTTGTCAACTCTTTAGGGAAACCAATAAAATTGAAATTCTGACTCATATACAAACACACATCAGCTGAGAATTTAGAAAGCGTTCCAGCTACTGATGCTAGTGCATAACTCAATGTTTTCTCCAACTTACCACGACTCATTTGAGCGGCAACCACATTGTATTTCATGGTTTCAAATCCCAATAATTCGGTTGTCATGGTTCTGTTAATTGGGAATGAAGAACCATATCCAGCAGCAGATCCCAATGGATTTTGATCGGCAATTCGGTAAGCAGCATTCAGCATGATGACATCATCAATCAAAGCCTCAGCATAAGCGCTAAACCACAATCCAAATGAAGATGGCATAGCCACTTGCATGTGCGTATATCCAGGAATTAAAATGGATTTGTGTTTATCGGCCAATTGCAGATAAGTGTCAAAAAGCTGTTGCGTTAATGCTTTGATGGTTTCAATTTCTTCTTTCACATACAAATGAAGATCAACCAAAACCTGATCATTACGAGATCGTGCAGAATGGATTTTCTTGCCAGCTTCGCCAATCAGTTTCACCAATTCGAATTCTACTTTCGAGTGAACATCTTCAAATTGCTCTTCGATGGTGAATGTGTCCTCTTCAATGGTTTTTGAAATCTGGTCAAGACCTTTTAAAATGTCGGCCAACTCTTCGGCTGTCAACAACCCAATAGATTCCAACATCTGAGCGTGAGCTCTATTTCCAGCCACATCGTGTTTGGCTAATTTCAAATCCAATTCACGGTCTTTGCCAACGGTAAAACGCTCTACAATATTGTCGGTTGTATATCCTTTGTCCCAGAGTTTCATAGATGCAATATTATTATAATATCGAGTTGAATAGTTCAATGTAAAGATCAATTCCTTCCTCAATTTCGCTGACTAAAATGTATTCATCAGCTTGATGAGAACGGGTTGAATCACCAGGTCCTAATTTCAAAGAAGGGCAAGTTAATGCTGCTTGATCAGAAAGGGTAGGTGAACCGTAAGTTGATCGGCCCAATGCAATTCCAGCTTGAACAATTGGGTGCTCTAGCGGAATAGAAGAGGAGCTGTGTCTGAATGAGCGTGCTTTTAAATCACTTTTTGTATTGGCTTGAAGTGTATCAAAGATTTGTTGATTGGAGTAATGTTCATTCACGCGAATATCAATTACAAAATGACACTCTGCAGGAACAACGTTGTGTTGCGTGCCAGCATTGATTTGTGTCACATTCATTTTCACTTTTCCGAGAATATCAGACACTTTTTCAAATTGATAATCCTTGATCCAGGCAATATCTTCAAGTGCTTTGTAAATGGCATTTACCGTGTTTTCATGTGCAGCGTGACCAGAAACTCCTTGAGCAGTTCCATCAATTACCATCAAGCCTTTTTCGGCAATGGCTAAGTTCATTTGTGTGGGTTCACCAACTACTGCAAAATCAATTTCAGGAAGTTGTGGAATTACACTTCTGATTCCGTTTGGCCCTGAATTTTCTTCTTCTGCTGTAGCTGCAAAAATGAGGTTGTAGTTCAGGTTTTCTTTTTTGTAGAAGTGAACAAATAAAGCCAATAGAGAAACTAAACATCCTCCAGCATCATTACTTCCTAAGCCGTATAAGGTGTTGTTTTCAATGGATGCTTCAAATGGATCTCGAGAGTAGCCTTTGTTGGGTTTTACCGTATCGTGATGCGAATTGAGTAAAACGTAGGGTTTATCAGCAGAATGAAACTTATTGAATGCCCATACATTGTTGTTATCACGGTAAATCTCAATTCCTTTTTCGTTCATGAATTGAGCAATGATATCAGCAGTTTGATTTTCTTCACCCGAGTAAGATTGAGTTTGGATGAGCTGCTGTAAAAGTTGAATGTATGGAGTATGATCTGTCATTTTTCAATTCTTTCTAATGTCATCTTTCGATACGATCTTGTTACTCGATCAGTCAAGATGACAAAGCTTATCTGCTTTTTGTGGTTAACCTGTTATAATTGAACAAAGCTGATTCTCATTCCGAATCACTTCAGGACTTCCTATTTTAACGGATTTTACTCCTTTCTTTATTGCATCAAAACAGTTTGTCATTTTAGGCAACATTCCTGAATGAATTTTACCTTCAGCTTTTAGTTTTTCGTAATAGCTTGGGTTGATTTCAGGGATAACTGAATTTTCATCCTCTACATTTTCTAAAACACCTTGTTTCTCGAAACAGTAAATCAATTCTACATCGTAAAAATCAACAAGTGAAGCTGCTAACTCTGATGCAATCGTATCGGCATTGGTATTCAATAATTGTCCGTTTCCATCATGTGTGATTGCACAGAAAACAGGGATAACACCTTGCTCAACAAATCCAGAAATAGCTTTGCCGTTAACTGTTTTTACATCGCCAACAAGGCCAAAATCTATTGGTTGTGTTGGGCGTATGTCTGAAACAATGGCGTTTGCATCTGCTCCGGTAAAACCCACTGCATTGCACGCTTTAGCTTGTAGTTGTGCAACGATGTTTTTGTTGATCAATCCAGCATAAACCATGGTAACAACTTCTAAATCTTGCTGAGATGTAACTCTTCTGCCATCAATCATTTGTGGAGTGATACCCATGGATTTGCTCAATTCAGTAGCGATTTTACCACCGCCATGAACTAAGATTTTATTTCCTTCCAGATTGGCGAAATTGGCTAAAAAGGAGCTTAATGCTTCAGGGTTGTCAATGACATTTCCCCCAATTTTAACAACTCGAATTTTATCCATTTTGGAGCATTTTATACAATACAACTTGTGCCGCGTAAGTACGGTTGTTGGCTTGCTCCAAAACCAATGAAGCATCTGAATCTAAAACCTCATCTGCAACAATTACATTTCTACGAACGGGTAAACAGTGCATGAATTTCCCTTGGTTGGTTAAAGCCATTTTATCAGTAGTAATTTGCCAATCGTTGAAGCCTTCGCCAATTTTTCCGTAGTCTTCGAATGACGACCAATTTTTAGCATATACAAAGTCAGCATCTTTTAACGCTTCATCTTGTTTGTGCAAAACAGTTACGCCTTCGGTGAATTCAGGAGCTAAGTCAAAACCTTCAGGATTCGCAATGACCAAATTCACATCTGCAACTTTCATCCATTCGGCAAATGAATTGGGTACGGCTTGTGGTAATGCTCTGGGGTGTGGTGCCCATGTCAACACGACTTTAGGTTTGGGCGTTTTCTTTTGTTCTTCAATTGTTAATACATCGGCTAAAGACTGAAGCGGGTGGAGGGTAGCGCTTTCCAATGAAACCACTGGAACCAATGCATTTTGAATGAATTTATTCAGGATTTTTTCGCTGTAATCTTCATCACGATTTTTCAATCTGGGAAAGGTCCGAACTCCAATGATGTCGCAATATTGAGAGATGACTCCCGCAGCTTCCTTGATGTGTTCTTGCGTACCTTGATCCATTACTGTTCCGTCTTCCAGCTCAATGCTCCAGCCATCGCTGTTTAGGTTCATCACCATCACATTCATGCCCAAATTTATAGCGGCTTTTTGAGTACTCAAACGGGTTCTTAAACTTGGATTGAAAAACAATAATCCCAATGTTATATTTTCTCCCAAATGCTTGAATGCATAAGGGTTGGCTTTTAATTTTTTTGCTGTTTCTACCCAATCGGGAAGTGAGTCGATGTCTTTTACAGATGTGAATTTTTTCATGCCTCTAACAGTTCTTTTAACGCGTTGGTAAACGGTTCGATATCGTTGAATTGGATGGTTAATGGTGGGAGGATGCGTAAGACATTTGGGTTGGATGCAGATCCTGTAAAGATGTGGTATTCTTTCAGGATTTTGTTTCGGATGTCTTTTATCGGGAAGTCTAATTCAACTCCCAACATCAAGCCTTTTCCTTTCACGGTTTTCACTTGTGGAATTGCGCTCCAAGCTTCAGTGAGTTGTTGACCAACTTCAGCAGCATTAGCCATCAACTTTTCTGATTCAATCACTTCTAAAACGGCTAATGCAGCTGCACAAGCCAAGTGATTTCCACCGAAAGTGGTTCCCAACATTCCAGCCCAAGGTTTGATTTCTGGAGAAATCAGAACACCACCAATTGGGAAACCATTTCCCATTCCTTTGGCAGTAGAAATTAAATGTGGTTTTACACCAGCGTGTTGGTGCGCAAAGAACTTTCCGCTTCGTCCGTAACCGCATTGGATTTCATCCATGATAAATACAGTTCCGTATTGCTCACACATCTTTTCAATGTGTTGCAGAAAAGCATCGGTTGGCATATCCAACCCACCAACACCTTGTATGCCTTCAACAATAACTGCAGCAACATCATTGGCTTTGAGCACATTTTCCAATGCATCGAAGTCATTCAAATCCAAAAACTCAACAGGGAAGTTGTTTTGGTTGATAGGAGCTGAAATCTTCGGGTTATCAGTTACATTCAAAGTTGCAGCCGTTCTGCCGTGGAAAGCATTTTTGAACGCTACCACTTTTGTTTTTCCAGTGTGAAAAGAAGCCAGTTTTAAAGCGTTTTCGTTTGCTTCAGCTCCGCTGTTTGATAGGAATAAATCGTAATCGGTATAGCCACTCAATTCGCCCAGCTTCTGAGCCAATTGCTCTTGAATTGGCATTTCGATGGAGTTGGAGTAGAACCCGATTTTATTCAATTGATCGGTAATGGTTTTCACATAATGCGGATGGGTGTGCCCGATTGAAATAACACCATGTCCACCGTATAAATCCAAATATTCTTGGTTGGATTCATCGTAAACGTGAATGCCGTTGGCGTGTGTGATATTGATATTGAAACGCGGATAAACGTCAAATAAATTCATAATCTAGAAGTAATTAGCTTTAATATTTAAACCAGTGGTTTCTTCCAAACCAAACATCAAATTCATGTTCTGAATAGCTTGTCCGGCAGCGCCTTTTTGAAGGTTATCGATAACGGAAGTAACCAATACTTTACCGTCTAACTTTTGAATCTGAAGCAATCCATAGTTTGTATTGACAACCTGTTTCAAATGAATTGGATCTGTAGTCACCTTGGTGTATGCTGCATCCGCATAATAATCTTGGAATAATTGAACCAATTCTGCTTCACTCAATGCAGTATTCATATACATACTGGCAAAAATGCCACGAGTAAAATCTCCACGAAGCGGTAAGAAATTGATGGATTGATCAAATCCCGATTGTAACGATTGAACGCTTTCACCAATCTCACCTAAATGCTGATGATTGAAAGCCTTGTAAATAGAAAGGTTGTTGTTTCTCCAACTGAAATGGGTAGTCTCGCCTAAAGATGCACCAGCTCCCGTTGAACCTGTAATGGCGTGAACATGCACTTCATCTTTTATTTCACCCGCATTTGCCAATGGGAGTATAGCCAATTGGATGGCTGTTGCAAAACAACCTGGATTTGCAATGTTTTGCGCTTTCTGAATAGCGGGTTTATTGAGCTCAATCAATCCGTAAACGAAATCACGACCTTGAAATTGGGCATCTGCCTGAAGGCGGAAATCATTACTCAAATCAATCACTTTCGTGTTGGATGAAAATGGATATTTCTTAAGGAATGCTTTTGATTTTCCGTGACCCAATGAAAGGAAAACCACATCCACTTGCTCATTCACCTGGTCGGTAAATTTGAGATCAGTGTGAAACAAATCACTGTGCGCTGATGCAATGGTATTTCCCGGTTGAGAATGACTGTAAATAAAGTCAATTTCAATCTGAGGATGATTGATTAAACATCTCAATAATTCACCGGCAACGTAACCGGTTCCGCCAACTATTCCTGCTTTAATCATAATTTCTATTTCGTGAAGCCACCTTTCGATACAATCTCGGCTTTATGCCGATATCACTCAAGGTGACATTCGCTTTTATCTATTGTGACTTTGTGGTTTAATTAACCGTTTACGTGTTTGAAGATTTTCATAGAATTCGCCATGATTTTAGTGAACCCTTTCACATCATCGCCAGTCCATTTGTTGTTCATCTCACCGTAATCGCCAAAGCCAGATTTCATCAAATCGTGCTTCGATTCTATTCCTTGAACCGTGAAACGGTACGGCAACAACTCAACGAAAACTGTACCCGTAACCGTTTCTTGTGTGTCGGTTAAGAAAGCTTCGATGTTGCGCATCACTGGATCAAAGTATTGAGCCTCATGAATGAACATGCCATACCAACTGCCCATTTGCTCTTTCCAGTGCAACTGCCATTTTGAAAGTGTGTGTTTCTCTAATGTGTGGTGTGCTTTAATGATAATGCTTGCTGCTGCAGCTTCAAACCCAACACGACCTTTAATGCCGATGATGGTATCGCCAACGTGAACATCTCTACCGATGGCATATGTGTTCGCTAACGCTTCTAATTTTTGGATGACTTCAACCGGAGAAGATTTCACACCATTTAAACCAACAGGTTCTCCTTTTTCAAACTCGATGGTAACCACCTGTGGATTTTCTTCTTTTAGTTGACTGGGATACGCTTCACTTGGTAGTGCTTTGTCTGAAGTTAACGTTTCAGCACCACCAACACTGGTTCCCCAAAGTCCTTTGTTGATAGAGTATTGCGCTTTTTTCCAATCTACATCAACACCGTGTTTTGCCAGGTATTCGATTTCATCTTTTCTAGAAAGTTGCAAATCACGAATAGGAGTAATAATCTCCATTTCAGGAGCTAATAATTGGAATACCAAATCAAAACGCACTTGATCATTTCCAGCACCAGTACTTCCGTGTGCAATGTATTTCGCATCTACTTTCTTCGCATATTCAATCAATGCAATTGCTTGGTAAATACGTTCTGCACTAACTGAAAGGGGATAGGTGTTGTTTTTAAGTACATTACCGAAAATCAAATACTTAATAATTTTTTCGTAATAAGCTTTGGTTTCTTCTAAGGTAATGTGAGATGTTACGCCTAAATCGTAGGCTTTTTGCTCAACAGCTTTTAGTTCTTCTTCAGAAAATCCACCAGTGTTTACAATGGCTGAATGGACTTCTAAATTTTTATCGTGTTTAAGGTATTTTACACAAAATGAGGTGTCTAATCCACCGCTGAATGCTAAAACTACTTTATTGCTCATCTTTAATAGAGGTAATTAATTTATTCTTTGTCTTCTTTGATTGATTTCAGTGCTAGCTTAAGGCCTGGGACATTCTCCAGTTTACGCTGGATACGAAGCTTACGGAGTTTCATGAATCTTCCGAAGCTTTCCCAAGCCTTGTCTTTTTCATGTAAATCGGGGGGGGTGTCAGCTTTCTTTTCTGGTACTTTGCTCAAGTCGCAAACCATTCCTGTGCATAAACACATCGTGCGGTTAGTACGCGTAAGGATGTCAAAGTTCACACAGCTTTGACAGCCTTTCCAGAATGCCTCGTCTTGTGTTAGTTCAGAAAAAGTAACGGGTTTGTAACCTAAATCAGAGTTGATTTTCATCACAGCTGAACTGGTTGTGATACCAAATAATTTAGCTTCAGGAAACATTTTTTTTGATAAATCGAAGGTTGCTCTTTTAATATTTCTTGCTAAACCTGTATTGCGATAATTGGGGTCTACAATTAAGCCTGAGTTAGCAACGTATTTCTTTTCGCCCCAACTTTCAATATAACAGAATCCAACAGCAGTTTCTTCGTCAAGAGCTATTACAGCCTTTCCTTCTGTCATTTTTTTGCGGATGTATTCCGGCTCGCGCTTGGCAATTCCGGTTCCACGAATTTTGGCAGCATCTTCCATCATTTGGCAGATGGATTCAGCGTATGAATAATGACTTTCGTTAGCCACTTTCACAATGACTTTCATACGAGTAGATTAAAATTTTAGAATATGGGAAAACGGGTGTGAACACGAAGCACGTAGCCTCGCAAGTATATATTACGCCCGAAGGCGTGGTCGGAATGGATGCCTCATTTCGATAGTAGACGCCATGCGAGCTACTCGAGAAGAATTTAACGAAACGATATGTGTAATAGCAGTTGCCATTTGTGCTAACAAGTTTAGATATAATTCAGGTATAAACAAATAAAAACAGTGTTAACTTATTTGAATTGTACTTAATCTTAGATTCAAGTCTGAATTCTATTTGATTGTTATTTAGAATGTTTACAGACAAGATGTGAGTTTTAAAGAAAAATTAGAAAAAGCTTACTAATTATTGAGAAATACGTAATTTGGGTGCTGAAAAACCGATTAATATCACCCTAAACTTAATTTAACAGTATTAATTAATCTCCAAGTTATGGCAAACGTCTTATGGCTTCAAGGAGGCGCATGTAGTGGAAATACCATGTCGTTTCTAAATGCTGAAGAGCCCACAGTTGTTGAACTGGTTACCGATTTTGGCATTAATATTTTATGGCACCCTTCCATTGGTTTGGAAATAGGTGAACAAGTGTCTGACTTACTTGCTGATATCATGAACGGCAAAATCAAGTTAGACATTTTTGTATATGAAGGATCTATTATTCAAGGTCCCAACAATACAGGAACGATGAACTACTTTGCTGATCGACCTATGATGGATTGGGTTCGAGAATTAGCAGGCGTAGCAGAGTTTACTGTTGCTATTGGCGATTGTGCTACTTGGGGAGGGATTCCCGCTGTTGCTCCAAATCCGAGTGAATCTACAGGGATGCAATTCTTGAGAAAAGACAAAGGCGGATTTTTAGGACCAGATTATATCAGTAAAGGTGGATTACCAGTTATCAATATACCTGGATGTCCAGCTCACCCAGATTGGGTTACTCAAATATTAGTGGCTATTGCAACTGGAAGAATTGGAGATGTTGTGATTGATCAATATCACCGTCCAAAAACGTTCTTCACTGATTTTGTGCAAAGTGGATGTACACGCGTAAGAAACTTTGTACAGAAAGAAGATGGACACTTTGGTAAACGAGGTGGTTGCTTGTTCTATGAAGTAGGGTGTAGAGGGCCTATGACTCGTGCAAGTTGTAATAACATCTTGTGGAACCGTCATTCAAGTAAAACACGTGCTGGTCACCCTTGTTTGGGATGTACAGAACCAGGCTTCCCTCACAATGACTTGAAAAAAGGAAGTGTGCTTAAAACCATGAAGTATTTAGGTGTATTCCCGAAAGAAGTTCCAAGTGGTGAGAGCAAACTGATGTATTACGTGAAAGCAGGAGTTGGTAAAATCACGCCAAGTAACCCTGAATTATTAGAAACTTCCAAATAAGACTAGATACTAATGGCAACTAAAGAATTAAATATTTCACCTGTAGGTCGTGTAGAAGGCGATTTGGATGTGAAAGTATATATGGAAAATGGTGTGGTAACGAAAGCCCACACACAAGCGGCAATGTTCCGTGGTTTTGAAAAAATTATGGAGGGGAAAGACCCTCAATCAGGATTGATCGTAACTCCTCGTATTTGTGGTATTTGTGGTGGTTCTCACTTGTATTCAGCTTCATCGGCTTTAGATACAGCTTGGGGAACAACACTAACGCCAAATGCACTTTTATTAAGAGCAATTGGTCAAGCTACAGAGACAATACAAAGTATTCCGCGTTGGTTCTATGCGATTTTCGCTACGGATATGGCTAACAAGAAGTTTGCAAGCAAGCCACTTTATCAAGAAGTGGTGAAACGCTTTGCGGCTTATTCGGGTACTTCTTTCCAAAAAGGATTGACAGCTTCTGGGCGACCAGTTGAGGTTTACGCTTTGTTTGGTGGTCAATGGCCGCACTCAAGTTATATGGTGCCTGGTGGTGTAATGTGTGCACCAACATTGAAAGATGTTACGCGTGCATATTCAATCATGAATCAATTCAAAAACGATTGGTTAGAGCCAATCTGGTTGGGTTGTTCCATTGAGCGTTACCTGAAAATCCAGTCTTGGGATGATCTAATGGAATGGGTTGAAGAAAATGAGTCGCAAAAGAACAGCGATTTAGGTTTATTCATCCGCGCAGCATTAGAGTTTGGTTTAGATAAATTTGGACAAGGTGTGGGTAAATTCATTGCTTATGGAACATACTTGCACAAAGACTTATACAACAAGCCAACTATTGATGGTAGAAACGATGCATTGATTAGTTCAAGTGGTTTCTTCGATGGGAAAAACTATCACAAGTTCGATCACAAACAAATCTTTGAACACGTAGATCGTGCTTGGTATGAGAATCATGCTCCAGCTCATCCTTGGGATGAGCCGCTTCCAACGCCAATGCTGTCTCAAAACTTAGAGCATACAGACTTCAACGGAAAATATACTTGGTCAAAAGCACCGCGATACAATGGTTATGCTGCTGAAGCAGGTCCTTTATCACGTGTGATTATGAATGCCAATCCAAACAACTTAGATCATCAAATTAAAGATCCATTGTTTGGAGATATCATGCAAAAAATGGGGCCAAGTGTGTTTACGAGAACATTAGCTCGTGTTCACGAAGCGCCTAGATTGTATGAATACATCAACCAATGGTTAGGTGAAATCAACCTTGATGGTGAGTTTTACATTAAGCCAGAAGAAAAAGATGGCAAAGGTTTCGGTGCAACTGAAGCTGCTCGTGGAGCATTGGCGCATTGGATTGAAATTGAAGGTGGTGTTATTAAAAACTACCAAGTTATTGCGCCAACTACATGGAATGTTGGTCCTAACGATCAAGAAGGAAAATCTGGTCCAATTGAAGCTGCATTGGAAGGAACTGAAATTGAAGATCCACATGATCCAGTTGAGGTTGGTATGGTAGCTCGTTCATTCGATAGCTGTTTGGTTTGTACGGTTCACGCACATGATCAAAAGTCTGGAGAAGAGCTGGCTAAATTTAAATTGTAAATTGTTGATAATCTCGAATAGATAGCCTGTGACTTCGGTTACGGGCTTTTTTATCTGTATGAAAAAAACAGCAGTAATGGGATTTGGAAATCCCGTAAGAAGTGATGATGCCATTGGTATCTATGTGATTGAGGAACTGCAAAAAACAAAAGATCAATTTGAAGAAGTTACCTTTTTTGATATGGGTACTTCAGCTTTTGAAGTTCTGTTCAACCTCCAAGGTCATGAACGCATAATCATTGTAGATGCGGTAATCAACACAGGCGAAAAACCAGGTGCTTTATACAAAGTTCCAGCTCGTGAAGTTATGGGGCAGATTGTTGATGATCCGATGGTGTTTTTACACAGCTTAAAATGGGATCAGGCATTGTCTTATGCCAAGAAAATCATGGGTGACTCTTTTCCCGATGACATCTCCGTTTTTCTGATTGCGGTTGACAATACACGCTTAGAATTGGAATTGTCTGATGAGGTAAAAGTAGCTGGTGATAAAGCAGTTCAACACATTTTGGATGAACTAAAAGAAAATACGCGTGTCACAAGTTAAACTCAAATCATCGCACTTGGTGGTAGATCCTGAAGTAATTCGAGCTGTTGGAAATGAAGATCGATTCGTTTTTGCAACATACGATGAAGCTCAAAAGCGATTACTACTCTCCAAACGCGAAAATGATTGGTTTACCAAATTGCATAAAACCTCTGAACTGATGTTGAAAGACCGAGACATTCATGGTACCAAAAGCATTTCTGTTCGCGAGATATTGTTGGATAATAATATCGATGAATCAGATCGTGAATTGGCATTTGAATTGGATACCGATCGCGGTTTTTTGAAGATACAGTTCTAAAATCTGTACTATGCTTAGAATCTACGCAAAAGACCATATAGAAGAGATACAAGCTTTCATCAATACAGCTGATGGTGTTAAAGATGTGGTGGAATTGAAAACCGAATTCCCATCAACTTTAACCGGAATGTATGTGAAGGTGGAAGGAGATAATATTGAATTTCCATTACCGTGGGATGGATTGGAACCTCCGGTTGTAGTAGGGGACTTTTCTTTTTCTGAAGATCATTTGGCTGCTGCCATTTTGCTAAAGTTGGGGCATTACGAAGCGGTGGCCAATTACGCTGATGATCCTTTAATTCTAGAAAAAGCCGCTGCATTTCAGAGTTTCACCTCTGGGGTGAACTTATTACAATCGGGGAAAGCCGAAAATGAATCAGATCTTGTAAACCGATTTTTAGTGTCGCAGTATCTGCAACCGGAAGATTTTCAATCTCTTGTTAGCACTTATCAGCAACTAGCCGATAGGGTTCAGGATAAAGGGCTCAAAGCATTTTTAATGAAGCATGTTGCTGTTTTTGCAATAGATGCTCGTGAGATGGAGTTTGCTCATCAATTGTTACAAGAAGCTATGCAGTTGGTAGATGATCATAAATCTGCTTTGTTCAG
>MDTF01001211.1_pt1 | contig 26162 bp, 28 predicted proteins | sample 811191 | NCBI WGS metagenome assembly MDTF01 (sample SAMN05326649, study PRJNA326480) | marine metagenome | isolation source: seawater | place: Southern Ocean | collected 2011
AAATTTTGAAGAAAAGAAAGAATTCAAAGCATTAAAGGTTTTGTAATTCTCAAAAGCATTTTTTGCTGTATCTTTACACCTGCACCATTCGCTAGAAAGAACTGAATCAATAGAAATTTTATTGTCTCTAAAAAATAGGCCAATACGTTTAGCTTGATCAATGCCAGTTTGGTTTAGATTTCTCTGTGTCAAACATTTTTTAATATCAAAATTATCAGGATCTCCACTTCCTGGTGCGTAAGCATGTCTAATAAATATTAGTTTACCACCTTCTTCTAAGGCAGTAATAATATTTGTATTTGAAAAAGAGGGATCAATTGAAAAAAAAGAGAGAAAAAAGACTAAAGAAAAAAATTTCATCAGTCATATATTAATCTTTAAATTACAATAATTATAGCGTTTATCTTATCGTCTACAAATCTCTTTGGTGGAAATTAAATAAATAATCTTTTACAAGCTAATTTGTTATAATTTTATAAAAAACTTTAGAATTATTTAATGATTAAAACTAAAAATAAAATATTAATTACTGGATCTAATTCATTTATTGGAAATGAAATTATTAAATATTTAAATAAACATAATTATAATATTATTGGAACCTATAGAAGGAGAAAAAAATTTATATCTAAAAAAATAAAACTTGTAAGACTTGATTTAAATGAAAAAATTACCTTTAAAGAAAAGATCAATATTTTGATACATTGCGCCTCTGTAACACCAATAAATGAAAAAAGAGAAAGCTATTTCAAAATTAACCAAACAGGTTTTCAAAATTTATTAAATTTATGTTTAAAATTAAAATGCAAAAAAATTATCTTAATTTCGTCAGTTGCAGTTTATGGTGATGTTAAAAAAATAATCACAGAAAAGAGTTTCACTAAAGGCAAAAGTAAATATGCAAAAAGTAAAATAAAAATGGAAAATATTTTATTTAAATTTGCTAAAAAAAATAAAATAAATAGCACTATTATAAGATTGAGCCAGGTGATAGGCAATAAATCAGTTAATAATTATTTTTCTGATTTAAAAAAAAAAATTTCCAACCACAAAAAAATTAAAATTAGTTTACAACCTAAAAAAGATTATTTTAATAACTTGTGTCATATAAATGATTTGTGCATAAATATAAAAAAATTAATTGATAAAAAAATTATAAAAAAAAATTATGAAGTTTTTAATTTTGCTTCTTCTAAGCCTATTAAAATAGATAAATTTAAAAAAATAATTTATTCCTTTAATAAAAAAATTCAATTTGAAGAAAATGATATTCCAAAATTTTACAAAATATCATTAAACAAAACTAGGCAAAATAATTTAAAATTCCGTAGTACTTTAAGTGCAATAAAATCTGCTATTAATTAGCTTAACTACATAAATATAAATATTATTACATTGCGTTTTTAAAAGAAATCACTTATTTAAAGTAAAAAAAATTTTTTAAATAATCTTCTTTATGAAAAAAAAAATACTTATTTGCGGTGCAACTGGTTTTATCGGCAGAAATTTAATAGAAAATTTATCCAAAAATAACAATTATAAGATTTATGCAACTTATAATAAGAAAAATAAATTTAAACTAAAAAATATAGAGTGGATAAAAGGTGATTTAAGAAATGATTCCTTTTCTAATAAAATTACAAAAAATATCGATATTATAATACAGGCGGCAGCAACAACTACTGGTTCAAAAGATGTGGTGATACAGCCATTTATTCATGTGACTGACAATGCCGTTATTAATGCTTATTTATTTAGAAATGCTTTTATTAATAAAGTTAAACACGTAATTTTTTTTAGTTGTACCACAATGTATAAATCTTCTAAAAAATCAATAAAAGAAAATAATTTTAATCCTCTAAAAGATATTGAACCTAAATATTTTGGTGTAGCTACTACTAAAGTTTATAATGAAAATATGTGTGATTTTTTTTCAAGACTGGGTACCACTAAATATACGGCAATAAGACATTCAAATATTTATGGGCCTCATGATAAATATGATCTTGAACGAAGTCATGTTTTTGGTGCCACAATTACTAAAGTTATGACTGCAAAAAAAGAAATTGTGGTTTGGGGAAAAGGCAACGAAGAAAGAGATCTTCTTCACGTTGATGATTTAGTAGATTTTGTAAAATTAATAATTAAAAAACAAAAGAAAAGATTTGAATTGCTTAATTGTGGATCTGGATATTCAATTTCTATTAATAGTTTGGTGAAAAAAATAATTAAAATTTCTACAAAAAAATTAGAAATAAAATATGACTTAACCAAACCTACTATTCCAACCTATTTAAGTGTGAACTGTGATTTAGCAAAAAAAAAACTCGGCTGGAAACCTAAAATTAAATTAGAGGATGGCATTAGAAGTACAATTAGCTGGTGGAAAAAAAATATATAATGAGTTTTTTTAAAGATAAAAATATTTTAGTAACAGGCGGTACCGGTATGGTCGGTATGGCCCTAATAAAACTTTTAAATAACTCGGGCGCAAAAATTAGGACTGTCTCAATAGATAATGTTAATCCATTTGAAAATCAAAAAGATATAGAGTTCATTAAGCTAGATTTAAGAAATTATGACAATTGTCTAAAAGCTTGCGATAGTATGGATATAATTTTTCACGTAGCTGGCATAAAAGGTTCTCCCGCGGTAGCATTGAATAAACCAGCTAGCTTTTTTGTTCCAACCATAACATTTAATACTAATTTGCTTGAGGCAGCTATTAAGAGTAAAGCGAGTCACGTATTATATACAAGCAGTATTGGGGTTTATTCACCGAGTTCGATTTTTAATGAAGATGATGTTTGGAAAACATTTCCGTCCGAAAATGATAAATTTGCTGGATGGGCTAAAAGAATGGGTGAACTTCAGATGATGGCTTATGAGAAAGAATTAGACTTTAATAACTATTCAATTATAAGACCGGCTAATATTTATGGCCCTTACGACAATTTTGACCCAAAAAATGCGATGGTTATTCCATCTTTGATAAATAAGGTCTTATCTTCTAAAGACACTGTCGAAGTTTGGGGTGACGGATCTGCGATTAGGGATTTTATTTTTTCAAAAGACGTTGCTAGAGGAATGATGTTAGCAGTTGAAAAAAAAATTAAAAAACCATTAAATCTTGGTAGTGGGACCGGTATAACTATAAAACAATTAATAAATTCAATTATAAAAGCTATTCCAAATAATAATTTAAAAATTAAATGGGATACCACTAAGCCTACTGGAGACAAAGTTAGAGTTATGAATATGGAGTTAGCTTCATCTTTTGGCTTTAAATGTGAAACCAATTTAGAAGACGGTATAAAAGAGACGGTTGATTGGTATCTAAAAAATAAAAACTATTCTGATAAAAAATATAACTCTTTCAATGACTAGTGGTTAATCTAATTTTCTGATTTGTCATATTTTTTTATATTTTTAATAACGTACCTCGTTCTACCTCTTACCTGCTCAAAAATCCTAGCTATATAAACTCCAATTATTCCTTGGGTAAAAAGAATCATTGCAGAAAAAAAGGAAATTGCGATCAAAATACCAGCTGAACCGAGAGCTGTGAAATTATTAAATTTTGAATACAAAGTATGTATAATTAAAAGTAGAGATATTAAAATAGAAAAAAACCCTAGAAGCACTCCAATATATAAAGGCTTTATTGAGTAGGCTGTTAATCCTGTAATAAACTCATTTAATGGACCTGAAGGACTGGTATTGAAAAGCGGAAACTTACTTATTCCAGAACCACGAGGCTCTCTTACATAATAAATTTTGGATTGCTTAAAACCAACCCAAACTGAAAGCCCTCTTATGTAAGGTCTAAATTCTTGCAGTTCTAAAATCTTATCTAAAGCGCGTCGAGAAATTAACTTAAAATCTCCCGCGTTAACTGGTAAAGGGATATCTGAAAAAAAATTTATAACTTTATAAGCTAGAAAAGTTAAGAATAATTTTGTTCTTGATTCTCCTAATCTTTTTGTTCTTACCGTGTGAACGATATCAAATCCTTTAGAATGTTCGGCAATTAGTTCTTTCATAAGCTCAGGTGGGTCCTGAAGGTCTGAATCCATATAAATTACCGCATCACCTTTTGCATGTTTAAATCCCGCTAAAACACATGGAGAAATACCGAAGGTCCTCGACATATTTATTATAGTTATTGGATAATTATTTTGTAATTTAATGAGTATTTCTTCAGAATTATCACTGGAATCGTCGTTAACAAATATTAGTTCATACTTGTAGCTATTAATATCCGTAAATGTTTTAGCAATTCTGGATACTAACTCTTTAAGGTTTTTTTCTTCATTTTTGAATGAGAAAACTATAGAAATTAATTTCATTAAAAATTTATAATTTAATATCTTAAAAAATGATAGGCAAAAACTCTTCTTTAAATAACGTTGATTTGGTAATTTTAGCCGGAGGAAAAGGTTCCAGAATAAAAAAATTACTCGGCAAATACCCCAAGCCAATGATAAAATTTAACAATAAACATTTTATTCAATATATTCTTAATAATATAAGTAAATATAACTTTAAAAGAATAATAATTTTATGTGGTTTTCGTAGTGACGTTTTTTTCAAAAAATATCATAAAAAAATAATAAACCTTACTGAGATTATTTGTGTAAAAGAAAAAAAATTACTTGGCACTGGTGGGTCTCTTTCAGGTCTAAAAAAATTAAAAGTTAAAGATTTTGTTTTAATAAATGGTGACACAATATTTGATATTGATATGAACTTGCTTATCTCAAGTCTAGAAAAAGAAAGTATTGGTACAGTAGCTTTGACACAAAATAAGAACCAAATAAGCAAAAAATTAAACGGTTTAACTTTGGAAAAAAAAAAAGTGTGTATCAAAAAGAAAAGTCATTTAATGAATGGGGGTGTTTATTTTTTTAAAAAAAATATTTTTAAATACATTAAAAATAAAAAAATCTCATTAGAAAATGATTTACTGCCAAAACTTATAACAACTGGAAAAATTAATGGAAAAATATTTAACAATTTTTTTATAGATATTGGCTCCAAACATTATTTAAAAATTGCGGGAAGGGATTTAAAAAAACAATATTATAAACGTGCCGTATTGTTGGATAGAGATGGTGTGATTAATTATGACTATGGGTACGTTCATAAAATTAGAAATTTTAAATTTAAACCAGGTGTACTACAAGGATTAAAATATTTAACAAAAAAAAACTATTATATTTTTATAATAACGAATCAAGCTGGCATAGGGAAAAAAATATTCACGGAAAAACAATTTTTTTTACTACATAAAAATATTAACAATAGATTAAGAAAACTTAATATTTTTTTTGATGATTTGCAGTATTCACCTTTTCATCCAAAGGCAAAAATAAAGAAGTATAAAAAAAACTCTACTTTAAGAAAACCTGGAAATAAAATGATTGAAAATATAAAACTTTGTTGGGATATCGATAAGAAAAAAAGCTTTATGATTGGGGATAAAAAATCAGATAAATTAGCATCCACAAAAAGTGGAATAGATTTTTTTTATGCTAAGAAAAATTTTAATAAACTAGTTAAATCTATAGTTAATAGTTATTAATAATTTTTCTTTTATTATTTTTAAAGACCTGAATTAATTCTCTAATACCCTGATCTAATGTTATTTCAGCGGAAAAACCTTTTTTCTCTATTTTTTTATTACTTACAAAATAATCTCTTTTGTCTGGATCTGATTTGTTTTTTATTACTTTTATCTTTAGCGTTTTAATTTGTTTTTTAATTTTTTTCACTAAATCTATTTTGGTAATGTTAGCGCTAGAAAGACCTAAGTTAAAAACATCAGATTTTAGTTTGTCGAAATTTTCAACAGAAAAAATTATACCTTTAATGACATCTTTAATATGAATGAAATTCCTTCGAAAGTGTGGCTCATATACATCAATAAAATTTTGACTTATTGCTCTTTGTACAAAATTATTTACTAGTAAATCGCTTCTCATTCTGTAGCTAGCACCAAATACAGTTGCAAGCCTGAAGCATACTGTGTTTTTAAATTTTCTTACTTCTTTTTCAGCATCACATTTTGTTTGGCCGTATAGGGATATTGGTTTTAAAGGGCTATCCTCATTACAAAATTTACTTTTTTCGCCAACTCCATACCCAGAGTTAGTTGTGAGGTAAATTAATTTGTTTTTTTTATTTAAATTTTTCAATATTTCCTTGATTGATTCAAGGTTAATAGAAATAGCTTCTTTTCTATTTTTTTTACATAGTGGGGCACCTACCAACGCAGCTAAGGGAATAATAAATTCATTCTCTTTAATATTTTTTTTTAAAATATCTAATTTTCTTACATTGGAGTTTATAAATTTGAAATTTTTTTCAAAATATAGATGATCTAAGGAACCTTTGTCGTATTTTAACAAGTCTATGACTGTAACTTTATGACCAAGTTTTATTAGTTCGGTTGACAGCATGGACCCTATGTAGCCTCCACCACCAGTGATAAGAATTTTTTTCATTTTTATAAATATTTCGAATTTTTATCTCTTTTACTTAATATTGGTTTTTTGATGGGCCATTTAATTTTAAACATTGGGTCATTCCAACGATAACTTTTTTGATATTTAGCATCTATATATTTTCCTTTATAGCTCCATTTATAAAAAAAAAGACACTCTTTCGTAAGACTCAGGTGCCCATTTGCAAAATAAGGTGGTACTAAAATTATCTTTGGTTTTCTGTAATCTAATATCCACGACTTATGTTTCAAATAATTTTTTGATTTTTTATTAAAATTAACAACAACAAAAAATAATTTTCCGTACACACATGTTATCAGCTTCCATGATTTAAAGTCACAATGTAGCCCTCTAAGAGTATTTTTTTTTGATAAAGAAAATTTATCGTGATTAAACTTTATATTTTTAAAAAATTTTTTTTCCCAGGTTGACCACAATAAACCCCTATTATCTTTAAAGTTTTTTAAATTAATTACTTTTAAATTTAAATTTTTCATATCTAATAAGAAATACCGTTAAGTATTTCTGTTATTTTTATAATTTTTTGCTTAGAAAGATCTGGATAATTACCAATATAATAACCAAAAAAATGAATCTGTTCTACATTTTTATACTTTAAAAAATTTTCATTTTTTAGAAATTTTTTAATATAAGGTTGTCTTAATTGATTTCCCCCTCCTGCATTTCCTCTTCTAAATTCTATATTGCTTTTTATTAAATATTTTTCAAATTTATTTCTATTTTTTAAATTTTTTGTGTTTAAAATTACAGGAAATGCATAATTACTTGATCCAGTTATATCGAAATCGGTAAAGTATTTTTTTGGGTCTAATTTTTGTAAAAAAATTTTAAAATTATTTGTTCTTTTTTTGTTATTTTTATTTAAATTTTTGAGTTGATTTAAGCCTATTGTTGCACCAATTTCATTATTCCTAAAATTTAATGTTGGATACAAGAAAATGAATTTTGGAGAAAGATCCTTATGTTTATTGATCATTTTTTTTTCAAAGATTCTATTTTTTGCTTCTCGTAGCATACCGTGAGATCGTAACATCTTTGAAATTTCGTAAATTTTTTTTTCATTAGTGCAAATCATCCCTCCTTCTATTGTGGTCATATGGTGAGCATAATAAAATGAAAAATTTGAAATTAAACCATAACTGCCTAATTTTTTTTTTTTATGTTCTGCACCGTGACTTTCGCAGACATCTTCAATTAAATGAATTTTTTTTTTTTTAATTTCCTTTAAAAAATTATCATTCAACCCATTAAAACCTTGTGCGTGAGTTATAAATACTGCTAACGTTTTTTTATTGATCTTTTTTAAAACCTGATCAGTGTTCATTGATAAATTTGAAAGGTTTACATCTACAAAAATTGGCTTAAATCCATTCATAATTATTGAGTTTATGTCGGACACCCACGTAAGTGTTGGGACTATAATTTCATTTTTCATGAAATTTTTGTTTAAAATTTGCAAAATTTTTATACTTATATAATTTGCTGATGATCCAGAATTAACAAAAGTTGAATATTTAACCCCCAACCATTTAGACCATGCTTTTTCAAATTTTTCTACTTGGATAGATTGTGTCAAAATAACATTTTTTTTTTTAAACAGTTTAATAACATTCGCCAAATCCTGCTTACTAATATTATTGTGCATTAAAGGGTGATTAAATTTCATTTTACCTTTTAAGATCTTTAAATATTATTTCGCTTCCAATTTCTGAAAACTTAAAGGGAATATTTACTATTTTATTATTGCTTTGTATTATTTTTTTTTTTACTTCTTTTCTTGCATAAAATAAAAAAAAACCTCCTCCACCTGCTCCTAAAAGTTTCCCACCCAAAGCACCCTTTCTTAGGGCATGTTCATACAAGCTATCTATACTAGAGTTGGAAATTGAACTGCTTAATTTTTTTTTAGTTAACCAAGCAGAGTTAAGAAGTTTTCCGAAATCATCAACATTTCCTTTTTTTAATATTTCTTCACCAGTTTGTACGTGACCTATCATATCTTCAATATAACTTTTGTTTGTTGTTGTAAGTTTACCTGCGTACGTTTTTGCTATTTCTTGAGCTGTTCTTTTAGCACCAGTATAAATTAATAAAAGATTTTTTTCTAATTTTTTTAAATTTTTAGCTCTTTTTAAATTATTAAATTTAAAATTATTATTTTTTTTAAAAGTTATTTTATTAAAACCACCTATTGCAGTAGCTAACTGGTCTTGTGAACCGACAGTTTCTTTCATTATATTTTGTTCAAAAAAAATTGCTTTTCTAGCAATTTCAGGGTTTGAAATTTTTTTTTTTTTTAAAAAGTACAAAGCTTTAAGCAACCCAACTGTAAAAGCTGAGCTTGAACCCATTCCACTTCTTGCCGGTAAATCTCCATCATAATGAATTTCTAATCCTTGTTTAATTTTTAAAAAATTTAGTAAATCTTTAACTGTAGGGTGCTCTATATCTTTTATGTTTCGGACCATTTCTATTTTTGACCACACTATTCGAAATTTATGTTCAAAAAATTTAGGTAATATTCTACATGTTATATATAAGTGTTTATTAATAGATGTTGAAAGAACAGCACCAGAATATTTGTTGTACCAGCTAGGGTAATCACTACCGCCACCAAAAAAAGAAATTCTATAAGGAGTTTTTGAGATTATCATGACATTTATTTTTCGTTATAAAAATCTCCATATTCAACTAAAATTGTATTTTTATTATCTTTTCTTTTGTAAGCTTTTTTATAAGAAGACAATATATCTTTAGCTTCTTTCAGCCTAATAATTTCAATATTTGAAGACATTTTTTTAAAGGCTTCTGAAAAATCACCGATATGTTGATGTTGAGGGTGCAGTGGTCTTTTTGAGCCAATACTAGTTCTAATAATAATTTTAGGTTTATTTTTTTTTCCATTCATAATTGCAAATTTATCTATATGATTTATTAACTGGTTTACTCCATATAGTAAAAAATTCCACCTGGGGAAAATGCTTATAGGAATATAGCCGTCCATTGCTAGACCAAGTGAAATTCCCATTTGCATCTCTTCAGCAACTGGCATTTCTAAAAGTTTTTTTCTGTTTATTTCATTTAACGTGTTGGTCATAGCTGTGCCTGGTACTTCAACAGCTTGACCAATAAATAACGTATTTTTTTGTTTTCCTAAATAATTCATTGCTTTTTTTAATTCATCAAAATATTTTTTTTTCAAAACTGTATCCTCTTTCCTGTACCTGCGTGAGGATATTTTAAATAATATTTATAATACGTAATATATTTACTTTTATAATTTTCGTAAGAAAGTTTTTTCATCGACCAAGTTTTTCTTGTGTCGGTACATACTGATTTTCCATTATCTTCTATTACGAAGTGAATTGGTAGCTTTTTATTAATACTATACTTGATACATTCATGGGCTATTCCTGTTTCTGCAGTCATCTCGCCGATAAAAACATAAACTTTATTTTTAGATTTTTTTCTTTTAAAAGACAATGCCATGCCAACCGCAATAGGCAAGGAACCACCAACAATCGCGGTTGAATATATTTTGTGTTCTGGAAAACATAGTGATATTGATTTTCCTTTTATTATTTCTTGAGTTAACTTTTTTTCAGAAACACCTTTAAGCAAACAGTGGTAATGAGATCTCCAAGAACTGAAGACCCAATCATTTTTTTTTATTTTTTTAAAAATTTTAATTAAATTATTTTCATTTCCTGAATGTAAATGTATGGGTGATCTGATTTTAGAATTATTAAATAATTGAATTATTTTATTTTCAAATTTTATTAGGTCATTTTTATTTAAGTGACTCATAAATTTAAGTATAAAATTATTTCCAAACAGTCAAAATTAATTTTTTTTCTTAGCAGGGTATTCTCTTTTACCAATAATTAAATCACAAACGGTTAGCAGCCAAATTTGATGTGTATTTTCAATAAAATTATATGCTTTTGAATCTATCCATAAACTTAATTTAGTTATTTTCGATAGTGGATTATTTTTTGAATGGCCAGTAAAAGAAATTACTTTAATTTTTTTTTTCTTTGCCGCTTTGCAGGCATTAATCATATTTTTAGATTTTCCACTCGAGGAAATTAAAACTAACGTGTCATTTTTGTCTGCATAAAAATCTACTGCTTTTTCAATCCACCTTTCATAGCCATAGTCATTAGAAAAACATGTTATTAAATCAGATTCATTAAAATTTACTGTTCTTATTTTTGCATTTTTAGTTAAATCCACACTTACGTGGCTAGCAATTGCTGCACTTCCACCGTTCCCAAAAATTAAGATTTTACCTTTTTTTTTAGATGTATTTAAAAAAATATTTCTAACCTCTATTAGTTTGCGAACTATATCTTCACTGGGTCTAATTAAATTTGAAAAATCTATTAAATAGTTTTTTATAAAGTTAATATTTTTCTTCATCGTATTTATATATACGTTTATATCTTATAAAATAGACATAAAATACATATAGAGAGCTTGAACTTAGTTTATAAAATATCAATTTCTAATAATTTTTTTATTAAATTAATGTAAAATGATTGTAATGTTAAGGTCATTATAGCTGTTTATGAGAATTAATAAAAAAAATATATTTTTTTCTATTCTATCAATACTTACAATTACGTTAATATCGTTTTCATATAATATTGAATCTAGAGCTCTGCTAGAAGCAACCATTCAATCTGGCATAATAAAATATCCTGACGAATTTAATTTAATGCACGTTGTAAGTATAAATTCCTGGTCGTTACCTATTCAAATAATAAGTGTTTTAGTAAAAAATGGTTTTTCCACATCAATTATTTCTAAGATGATACTTTTTATTTCAACCTTTATGTTTTTTGTAGGAATTTACTTAATTACTAAAACTTTAACTGGCTCTACCCTTTTAGCTTTTTTAATTTCTTTCCTGGTAATTTTTCTTAGGAAAAACTTTGGCATTTTAGACTATCCAACCATGATGTTTTCTGAACACACAAACAGCCTGATGGCTCAAGCCTTATCAACATTAATTTTTGCTTTTTTAATAAATAGTAACTTTAAATTAGGTTTTTTTTTCTCTGCCATACTTTTGTCAGTACATCTGACAATAGGGCTTTGGGTAAATTTTATAATTTTTTTAACTTTAATTTTTAAATTTAAAATCTATAAAAATATAATCTTAAATAAAAAAATTCTTGCGAGCATATTTTTAGGTTTAATAATAACATTAATTAGTTTTTTGTATTCATTTGATCAAAAAATAGTATTGGATAGCGTTTATGATGATACCGCGTATAAAACTTATATGGAAGTTTGGGAGGCTCATAGAACAGGATATGGGTTATATTCTGATTTAATTAATTACAGCTATATCGCTAAAACTTTAATATTAATTTTTTTAATTTATATTTTATTAAGACTAGAGGTACAAAAAGAAAAAATTAATTTTGGAATAAACGTTTTGTTAATGAATTGTTTATTATCTCTACTTATATACATAGGCTACAAATATTTTTATTTTTTAATTCCTGATATTATTATTAGAATAATGCCAACAAGATATTTTTTATTACATTCTATCATTGGATGGCCAATTATATTCTCAATTTTTTATATCTCATCTAAATTCCTATTTAAAAAATTTAATTTTAACTTTAAATATATTTATTATTTTTTTGTTTTAATTCTAATTTTAAATTTTTTACAGCATAATTCAAAATTTATACAAAAATACCAAGATATAAAATTTAATCTATTTACATCTAGCAAAAATAATAAGGAAAATGAGTTCTGGAATAAAATTAAAATTATTAATTTAAATGGTTATCTCTTAACAAGTTCTGATGTGTGCGTAAAAACTGTTGCTGAAGCTAAAAAACTAGTATTCTTCTGCCCAGACAATTTGGATTATATCCCTTATATTCCCTCTACCGCCGGGTACACTAAAAAAATTGTAGAAGACGTTTTCGATATATCTTTTGGTAACCCTAAAGTTAAACATGGAGGAGGCATACATGTAGATGATCTTAGATCTTCATATGAAAAAAAATCTTACAAAGATTGGATCAAGTTAAAAAATGAATTTAATATAAATGGTTTGATTGTTCCAAAAAAATGGAAAATTGATTTAGAGGTTTATTTCTTCAGTGAAATACATAATTTTTATTTAATACAATAAACTTAAAATTTCTATATGATATGATTAATAATGTTATTACTAAAAAAAATAAAAATTTATTTTAGATTATTTAGAAATTTTCAAAAAATAGCAAAAGTTAAATCTATTTATTTTTTTATTTTTACTATGCCAGTTTTTGGTTACATTTTTTATCTGATTGGAAAATTTTCATTAAAAATTAACTCAAAAAAAATAATTATTTTTTTGTTTCAAAAAAAAATTTTTTTATCAACTATTAGGTTTTTTGATATTGAATCTTTAAAGAAAATATCAAAAATTTTACCAGCATATAATCAATTTAATAACGAGCTGCCGGATCAGTGTATGGTTAATGGTCTCAATGGAACTAAAATAATAAATAATCTCAAAGAATATGGACATGCTTCTCTTGGAAAAATATTTACAGAAAATGAGTGTAATAATTTAATTAAATACTTGGAAAATAAACTATGTTATAATAGTCAAACTCCGATGCAAAGCGAAGGAAATCAAATAATTTTTAACTATAAAAATATAATAAATGATTTAAATAAAAATGCATACTACTCCTTTGATCCAGATATTGTATCTGATTATGCTCCACTAAAACAATTTTTAAATAATGAAAATCTTATTAATTTAATAAATAATTATTTAAATTTTGAAAATTCAATATATAGTTCGGTAACTTGGTTTAATCCTCCGACAAAAGAACAGCATTATGTCTATTCAAATCACAGAGACAATGATGATTTTAAATTTTTAGGTATGATTATTTACTGGTCAAATGTTGATATTAAATCAGGCGCCACTTGTATTGTAGAAAAATCACATGTTAAAAATAATCAAACATCTATGAAAAATCTTGAAGGAATAGCAGGTACTGTCTTTCTGGTTGATTTAAGTGCTATGCACAGCGGCACAAGTATAGAAAATAAGGAACGTTTTTCTACTTTTTTAAGATTTGGAAAATCTTTTAATCATTGTACCGTTATAGACTGTTGGGCACAAACACCAGGATTGGCACAAAAGCATTTATAGGTTTTTGATTAAATTGATTTTAACAAAGTCAGTATAATTAAATCACTTTAGTTCAATTTTAAACTGTAAAATTAAATACTTTGTTAGTATCGATGTCATTTATAATACTTTTATTGGTATAATTTTCTCAGTATTGACTATCCTAACAATCAAGCTATAGTTAAGTTACATTTTTCTAAAAAAGTGTGCCATTCACATGGATCAAAAGTGACTCATCTACATGAGTTAAAAGTAGGTAAACTCGAACAATGAGGTAAACCTATGCTTAAGATCAAAGACCATTTGATCAAAACGATCAAAAAAAAACACACAGAAGAACAAAAAGAAAAAGCAATCGACAAAAAAAAGACTGCTGTTGAGGCTTACGGTAATGGTACAACCGGTTACAGGATTAAAAATGGTCCTAATAAAGGAAAAATCTTAGGACACATTTCCACTAAAGGTAATAATAATTTTTAATTTAATATTAAAAGAAGGGATTTGTTTTGATTTCCCTTCTTTTAAAACAATTTCAATCCTATAACACCGAGAAAGATTAGTAAAATTGAAATTATTTTGTAAAAATTAATTTTATCTTTTAAGTAAAAGTAACTAATAAAAATTGCAAAAATAATACTCGATTCTCTCAATGCACTGACCATAGGAACAGGTGCTTTGGTAAAAGCCCAAACAGTAATAACATAAGCAAGATATGAAAAGGTTCCACCAATCCAAAAGACAAATTTTCCCTCGGTTAAAGTCCTTTTTAAAATATTTTTTTGCTTTCTGAAATGTAAAACAACAGGAAAAAATAAAGCACTAAAAATAAATACCCAACTCATGTAACTAATGGCCGATCCACTTATTCTCGCACCATGACCATCAACTACGGAATAAATACCAATAAAAACACCTGTAGCTAATGAGGTGTAGAGTATTTTTTTGTTTTTAAGAACAGATTTACTAAACATGCCAATTAATATGACTCCAGTTGAAATCAATAAAATAGATAGGATTGTAAATAATTTAAGATAAACACCTAGGAAAATAATAGAAATGAGTGTAGCAACTAGGGGACCAAACCCACGAGCAACTGGATATACGGTAGCAAATTTTCCTGTTTGGTAAGCCGTTAAAAGAAAATTTTGATACCCCTGATGAATTAAGGCACTTAGAATGATAATGGGAAAACTTTCAATGCTAGGTGCAGGCAAAAAAATAACAGCAACAATACACAACGGAACATGTCCATAAACAATGGCAGGTATAGATACGTTTTTATTTTTATATTTGCTTGCCATACTATTCCAAATAGCATGTAAAACACCTGAAAATAAAACGGTAAGAAAAACTATCATTTCCATAAATTTTTTTTTAGTTAAAAATTAATATTAAAATATGTCTAACAAAGCTATTTAATAATGAAAATATCAATAAACACAATTATTCTTAAAATTAGTGCTCCTATTTGTTCGTCAGTTATAAGGATAATAACTTAAATAAATTAAAAATAAAAACTACTATATCCATAAATTTTTTATTGATAGATATAATCAATATCAATATGAAATTTATTCCTAAAATTAAAGAATTAATTGTAGATAAATTTCCATTTTTATTTGCATTATATAATTTATTTATTAAACATAAAATTTTTACTAAAAAATCTTACTATTCTGATAGCGGAGAAGATAAATTCATAATAGGTCAGTTTAAAAAAAAAACCGGCTTTTATGTTGACGTTGGATGTCATCATCCTACAAGATTAAACAACTGTCATTTGTTATACATCAATAAATGGAGAGGAATAAATATTGATATAAATAAAATATCTATAGAATTATTTAAACTAGTTAGAAAAGAAGATATAAATTTGAATTATGCCGTTTCTTTAAAGGAAAAAAATATTCCATTTTTTTACGACAAACCTCTTAGTCTTTATAACTCATTGGTTAGATCTAAAGAGCTTAAATTTAATAAAATAATCAAGTCCAAAAAACTTACTACGCTTATAGATGAAACGAAATTTAAAAATAAAAAAATTGATTTTTTATCAGTTGATACAGAAGGAACAGATTTAGAGGTTCTTAAATCTTTAGATTTTACAAGATATCAACCAAAATATATTTGTGTAGAAATATGGGGAAAAGAAAAAAATATAAAATTTAATTTAAAGAAAGATTCTACTTATCTTTTTTTAATGAAAAAGAAATACATTTTAGTATTTAATAAGAAAGAAAATTATATTTTTAAGTCTTTATAAAGATTTTATTAGTAAATAAGCTTAGTTTAATTTAAATATTTTATATGAAAATAATATTTTTAATCAAGATTTAATTAAGAAGCTTCTAAAATTGGCAAATTTATATTTAATGAAAGAAATTTACTTATATTTATTAACGGGTATAGCTTTAGGGCTAGCTATGTATCTTGCTGGTAAATATATTTTTTAAAAAATAGATTTAAAATAAGAGAATTTATATTCTAAATAATAACTACTAAGTCAAATATCAAGTTAAGTATTTTAGAATATTCTTGGCAGGAATAGTTTTTTTTATCCAATTATGTGGAATATCATTAAACCCATTTAATGCAGCAAAATAAGCACCAACAAAATTTGCTCGTGAACAGTTACACCCACCTGCTTTAATTGTTTTAATAATTGCTGTTTTGTAATTTTTTGATGTGAGAATTGCATGCAAAGCTCCATTAAATGTACCTGGATAACTGCAAGCTTTACCGTATTTTTTAACAATTTGAGTGTGAGGCTTTTTTATATCATTTATTGTTTTTTTTATATTTGAAATCACTTCTTTAAAATACATATTTTTTTTATTTTTTTTTAAAAAAGATTTAACAGGGTTTTTGTCACCTCTTGAGGCAAGATTTATAATTTGCAACTTTGTTATAGCAAATTTTTCACTTACTTTTTTGTTTGCTACGGCTTTTATTACCTTTTTAACATTTGAGATTTTAGAATCATATAGAAAATAAGGCAAACTAGCACAAAAACCATCGGATTCATTAACTTTGATACCACCAGTAATTTTTTTTTTAAATTTAATATTCTGAATTGTTTCTAGAATGTTTTGGTGAATCCAAGGACCTTTAATTGGATTTTTCCATTTTATGTTTTTGTATTTTTTTCGGAGTTTTAAATTTTTCCAATATACCGAACCAGGTCCAAAATTTTTTACTATATTCTTTTTAAAATTTTCTAGAATCTTAGATTTATTTTTTTTTGCTTGTAGCGTTCTAAACATCACCTGGCCAATATCATTATATCCGGATACGCTGCCATTTTTGATTGAATAAAAAGGACATCTATTTTTTTTTAAAAAAGTTATTTCTTTTTTATTTCTAATATAATTTTTTAATTCTTTTTCGTTATATACCCAATGTAAAGGCCTAGCCGCTGCATCGGCAACAGTTGCACCTAAAAAAATATGAAAATTATTATTCATAATTTATTGATACTTTATTTTAATAAAAGGTAAAGTGTTTTTAAACAAATTTATGAATTTAATTAAAAATTGGGACAATAAAACTTGGCTATCTTCCGTGAAGTATATTAAATCTTTTAATAGGTTTTTAATAAATTATGGTAAAATAACTCAGTCCTCTAAAATAATAGATATTGGGTGTGGCCGAGGTAAAATTTTAGGTAATTTGTTTAGCCAGTTAAAACTTGAAACTAAACCATTTGGTCTAGATATAAAAAATCATAAAGACAAGGATAAAAGAATAAATTTTAAAAATATTGATGCTTTAACTTTTTTTATAAAAAATAATAAAACATTTGACTTAATTTTAATTAAACAAACTATTCATTTATTAAAAATAATCAATATAAGAAAATTATTAATTCTTTGTAAAAAAAAATTAAATCCTAAAGGTAAAATTATTATATTAACTTTAAGTCCTTATCAAAATCAAATACCAACATTCTCATTAATGCACAGAAAACTAAAAATTTCTCTCACTAGAGATAAAAAAATAATAAATTTAATTTCTAAATTATACCCAAGAAGAATAATAAAAAAATTTACTTTCAACGTAAAAATATCTAAGAAAAAATATTTAAAAATGATAAAGAATAGGTATATTTCAATTTTACTTAAATTGTCGTCTAAAGAGATTTTAGACGGCATGAGTGAAATAGACATAAAATATAAGAACGTATTAAAATTTAAGGATAAATTACAATGTGTAATTATTAAAAAATAATTCTTTTGTGAGTATATTTGCACAACTTAGACGACTATGTGGCATATCCATCAAAAGCATATAACTGTGTTAAGATCTTCAAATTTTGCTGTATTTATATTGATTTTAGATATCCTTTTAATAATTTAAAAATTAGTGTAAATGGCAGATAATAAATTAAATAATAAATTAAATGACATATAAAGAATTCTTAGAAACACTAGAAGAACTCGAACTAGATCTGGATTCAGCGGCAGAAGCTTTAGATTTAGAAGTCTCAGATATTGAAGCTTGGGAGGAGGAAGAGGAAATTCCGAAACCTGCAGAAAGATGGGTTAAAAAAGAAAAAGTTGAATTTGCCGAGTTACATAATTCTAACGAAGACGAAAATTTTGACGATGAAGATGAAGATGAAGATGATTTAGATGAAGATGATGAAGATCTAGATTTTGATGATAAACAAAACGAAGACGAAAAATAATTTTTAGCCTTGTTTGAATCCAGATAATCGTTTTAATTTTTTGTTGAAAATATATTTTTCGAAAAGTAGATTATAATTTTTATATATTTTTAACATTAATAAAGAAATTAATAAGCCAAATATAATTCTTGCAAAAATGACCCCCGAATAATGCCCCCCTACAGCAAGCATTAAAAGTGTGTCCTCAATTATAGCATGAATAAGATTAATCAACATGACTGAGAGAAAAACACTTTGTTTGTCTATTCTACCTGAGTTCACTTCTTTAATTAAAATACCCCCACCAAATTGTAGCCCAATACTAATGCCAACAATGATAATATTCATTGCTTCTTCACTAATGCCAAAAAATCTTAAAGGAGGAATTAATATTTTTTTTAAAAAATTTTCTATTCCTATTTTTTTAAGAATCTCTAATATGGTGATAAGCACAACTACTATTACAAAAATATAGATTAAATATAATGTTTGATCTTTCAACCAAAACCATAAGCCTGGTTTTGATGGTGCCAATGTAAAAGAAGTAACAAATTGTTCATTTAAGTAATTAAACTTGCTGTAAATTAAATTTAAAAAAAAACAAACTAAAAAAGCAGATACAAATCTGTAAAAAGAAGTAAATACAAAAGAAACACCGGCTGATCGTGATATGGCAGATTCTACTAAAAGGTTATGACAAAATAACATAGCTACAGTTAGAACTGTTATCTGAGCAATACTAGCATCAATAAAAGGAAGAAGATTTATAAATATAATTAAGGCAGCATAAATATTAACCACCATAGCTGTTACCCAAATAATACCTAATTCAGGTGGTAATCCGATTAATCCCATTAATGGTTTAAAAAATTTAGCAATAAAATCTATTATTCCTAGAATTTCTAATAATTTAATAATGAAAATAAAAGGAACTAAAATTTTATATAAAGGTATTATAACATCTTTGATTTCTTGAAAAAGTTTCTTAAAAAACATATTGCTTACGTATATTAAATTTAGCTTTATTTAATACTTTTAATATCACCCTTAAAATTAGCTGAAGTAAAAACACCGCCCTGGAAAAGTAAAGCTATTTTGTCTTTATATTCATTTTTACTTAAGGAATGAACATCAAATCGATCGACACTATCTTTAGGCTTATAACCAAGTTGATATGCACGTGAATTATTCCACCAGGATTTTTTATTTCTAGACACTCCATAAACAATTTCATGGTGAATATCTTTATGTTTAATTCCAATATCTACGAGCTGAGTCAGGTCATCGTAGCTAATCCAAGTTGATATGTGTCTTTTGTCTTTCGGAGCACTCAAGCATGTCCCGATTCTGATGCACATAGACTTAATATTAAATTTATCAGCATAGAATCGAGACAACTCTTCTCCGAAAGCTTTGCTTAAACCATAATGACTATCTGGTCTTTGAGTTGAAAAATGATTTAATCTTGTTGATCTTCTGTGAAAACCAATGGCATGGTTTGAGCTCGCAAAAATTATCCTTTTTACTTTATTTATTCTTGCTGCCTCAAAGAGGTTGTATGTCCCTACAATATTATTTTGTAAAATATTGAACTGAGTATCTTCAATAGGTATAGCACCAAAATGAACAATGGCGTGGATACCTTTAGTCATTTTTAATGTTGATTTAAAATTCTTAAGATTAGCTAAAATAAATCTATGATTTTTTTTTGTATTTTTTTTTTTAAGATCTGTACCAATGAGGTTTTTATATCCAAAACTTTCTAAGGATCTTAAAAGCATTCCACCTAAATGACCTGAAACTCCTGTAATTAAAACTTTTTTATTCATATAAAAAATTAAATATTTTTTAATAAAATTATTACACCATAAATGAGTGCAGATATATTTAAATAGTTTGAAAAATTTTTACTATTAAAATTATTAAATTTTTTTTGGGCAGGAAAATAAATTAAAAAAACTAAAGCAATATATATCAAATTAATATTGTCTAAACTCTTAACAGAGAAAAAAGATAAAACTAAAAGTTGTATAATTCCCATTATTAGGTACCCATAGGCTATAAAATATCTTATTTCATTTTTATCTTGGTTAGAAATGACAGACGATAAAATAGTCAATAAAGGACCTCCAAGATTAGTTAGTCCATGCACAACACCTATTATGGATAAAAAAATCCTTTGTTTTAATAATGTAAAATCTTTAAAATATTTAATATTCTTTTTATTTAAGCTCATAACTGAAAAAAAAATAATTAAAATAGATATATATAATTCTAGATTTATTTTATCAAAATTTTTTATTATAAAATAAAGAGACAAAATTAAAAAGGGTAAGCAGAAAAAATTAAAATTATATCTAAATTTTTTATTTCTTACGGGAGAGGAAAAAAATTGAATTGCACTAATTACAATTGATATAGGTAATAAAATACTTAAGGTAACTAGAAAATTATATCCAAACAACAAAAGAGTTGGTGTTCCTAATAATAGTAAACCTATGCCAAAAATTGATTGGAAATAAATTAAAAATGAAATAAAAAAAAATTCTAAAATAAACATTTTTATAAAAAAATATTAATAATTTTTTATTTATATTTAGCACCCTGAGTGTTTAAGCTGGTCATATAAAAAGAGGTGCTAGCTGTAATGAACAATGTTTTTCCATCAGCGCCACCAAATTCAACATTAGATACTCGTTCTGGAAGTTTTATAAATCCAATTTGTTCTCCAGATGCCGTATAACATGCCACTCCATTACCACAACTGGTCCATAAATTATTGTCCACGTCAAATCTAAAACCATCAAAAACATTATCAGGATCTGTTCTTGCAAATTCTATTGGCTTATTTATTTTTAAATTCTTGTCTATATCGTATCTTCTAATATATTTTGTATTTCCAGTATTAGAAATAAATAACTGAGACTCATCAGGTGAAAGTGCAATACCATTTGGTCTGTCCATGTCTGTTACAATAGCTTCTAATAATTTAGTTTTTGTATCGTACTTAAAGACATAACATCCTCCATACATCATCTTACCAGGAAAACCCTCCACTCTTTTTGGATTTATTATTCCAAACGGAGGGTCTGTAAAAAAAATAGTTCCATTTGAGTGAACGCAAATATCATTAGGTGAGTTTAATCTTTTGTCTTTATATTCATCTGCAATTAAAGTGATGGTGTTATTTTGATCTGTTATTGTAACTCTTCTCGCTCCATGCTCACAGGTTAAAAGGTTTCCTTGATTATCAGTTGTATTACCATTTGAAAAATTTGAAGGAGACCTAAAAATTTCAGTTTTTTTAAAATCAAAACTTAACATTCTATTATTTGGAATATCGCTCCAAACAACTTTATTTAATCTCTTTAGGTAACAAGGACCTTCTGTCCAAATGCTGCCGGTATGAATTTGTTTTAGATTCACGTTTTTTGTATATTCTTTAAATTTTTGTTTATTCATTTAGTTATTACTAGCACTCGTATTGTTTAAAAAAAAGAAGATATCTTTTTTATTTATTGTTGTTTAATTTTTAAACTTTCAGTTCGCAGTTGGCCACAAGCTCCTAAAATGTCTTGTCCACGTGATCTTCTAATGGTTGCCACGTATCCTGCTTCTTGAATAACTTTACCAAATTTTTCCATATTTTCTCTTTTGGTCGGCAGGTATTGAACACCAGGCCATGGATTAAATTCTATAAGATTAACTTTACATGGAAACTGAGCCATAAGTTTTACAAGTTGTTTTGCACTTTCCATACTATCATTGACATCTCTAAGCATAACATATTCCAAAGTTATTTTTTCTTTAACAATTGAACTATAATATTTACACTGTTCAATTAGATCTTTGATTTTAAATTTTTTATTAATAGGCATAATCATCTCTCTTATGTCGTCAGTTGGTGCGTGTAACGATAAAGCTAAGTATGTTCCTATTTCTTTAGCGGCCTCAGGAATTTTGTTTGCAATGCCGGCTGTCGAGACAGTTATTTTTTTTGGGCTATAATTTAATCCTTCTTTATTTTTTAAAATTTCGATAGCTATTTTTACGTTATCATAATTATAAAATGGCTCACCCATCCCCATTAATACAATATTTGTTATTTTTTTTTTTTCATCCCAGTCCTTAAGCTGTTCTTTAGCAATCGTAACTTGGTTAACAATTTCAGCAAAACTTAAGTTTTTTACAAGACGTTGAGTTCCAGTGTGGCAAAATCTACAATTTAAAGTGCAGCCTACTTGCGACGAAATACAAAGAGTTGCTCTAGTTTTTTCAGGAATATAAACACATTCTACTTCATTGCCGTCAAAAAGTTTAATTAACCATTTAATAGTTCCATCAATTGAAGTTTGTGTTTTTGCAATTTTTGGCCTTTCCAAACTAATTAAACTATTTAATTTAGTTCTAAGTTCTAAGGGAAGGGTTGTTAGATTATTAATATCAAAAAAACCTTTTTTATAGATAGATTGCCAGATCTGTTTTGTTCGCATAGAAACCTTTTTTTCTTCAATTTTTAAATCTTGATTTAAAAAAAGTTTGAAGTCTTCAAAATTAAATTCAAAAAAATTTTTTAAGCTCATATGATAATTGAATATAGAATAATATGTTGATTGTGTATACTCATGACATTTGGTAGACAAACTAATGTTTTTACAGATTAAGAATATACCTAAATTGTCTTGGAGTTCAAAATCACCAACTAACTTTAGGCCTTCTTTGAAAACTTTATTTCATCTTTGTGTGGGACTAGTTTTTTTTGGTTTTGGTGAGGGATTATTGATTGTTTCTGGTATTGGTGCATCGCCTTGGAATGTTCTTCATCAAGGCATCGCAATTAATCTTGGTTTATCTATTGGTACAATTGCCTTTTTGGTAAGTTTTTTAGTTTTGCTCCTTTGGTATTTTTTAGATCAAAAAATAGGCATGGGTACAGTCATTAATTTCATAATTATCGCTATTATGATTGATGTAACTATTTTTTTTTTTGAAAAACCTGAAGAGTTTTTTTTTCAATTCATCTTAGTTATTGCTGGAATATTAATTGTTGGAGTTGGAACCGCTATGTATTTAATTGCTAATTTAGGTGCAGGCCCACGTGATGGTTTGATGACAGGGTTGCAAAAAAAAACTAACGCGCCTATTTCTTTGGTTAGAACCTGCATTGAAATTACTGTTGTTTTACTTGGATGGTCTTTAGGTGGCCTAGTAGGCATTGGAACTTTATTTTATGCTTTAGGAATAGGTCCCGCAGTCGGGATGGGTTTATATTTATATTCAAAAAACACAATATAAGCGTATGGGAGCGTTTTTCCGTAAATTTGAGCTGGACATGTTTTGTACTGTTTGTTAAATTTATTCTTAGCTTATATAGGCTTCAAAAATTTTAAAAAATTATTTAAAAGCTAGAAGAATATGACCGAGCAAGAACTAAGGAAAAAAAGAGTTGCTGATAAATTAAATTTAGATGATCTACCATCTAATTTTCCAAAATATACTATTAATAATCTTGGTGGTGAAATATCATCTTTTATCAATCATGTTCTTAACGAACGAATTAAAAGTGAATCTTTAAACTGGTGTTTCTCAAATATAAAACGGATTAAAATTTTTCTTCAAATTTTTCATGCTAATGAGACTGGTACTGAAGTGTACAAAGAAGAAATAGCTAAGAGACTTACGGAGTACTCATACAAAACTATTGCTAAGATTATTGATGATGGAATTGCTAAAGGACATTATATTCTTTTAGCTCCAGTAAATGCTATTAACAAAGACGCAAAAGTTAAGAATATTCGACCCTCCGAAAAATTGATAATTGATTTCTTTAATTGGTCTATAAAAATTATGGATTACATAGATAAAAAAAAACTGTAACACCGAAGATTGAAAATTAAATTCAAGTCAAAAATAAACGGACTCATTGCGATTAAAATATTTTTTACTAATAGGTCTAATTTTTTTATTTAAAAAAATTTAAATATTATTATTTTAGATTAAATAATAGATATAAACTTACAACATCAAAACTTTAAAACAGTAAAAGGTAAGATATATATTTTATCGCATACGATAGTTTTACTGAAAAAATTTTAAGATAAACTATACGAAATTTTATATAAAAAAAATTATAAAAAAAGTGCATTTATCTTGGCACAAAATAAGTTAACAGGTTCAATTATAATAAATGTAACGTCCTGCCATTCCAGTTGTATACTTTAGAATATCGTATCATCTATATATCTTATTTATTTTTTTTTTCTTTCTTGACCCTTCGCTTCTCTTTAATTGTTAACTTGGGTTTTTTTATTACACTAGAGTCTTTAAAAGATTTACCGCTATATCTTTTTGACATTTTTATTTGCCTCCTTTATTATTTTTAATATTCCCTTTGTGTTTCTTTTTTTTCTTTTACGCTTTAGATACTGAACAAAGGTTCGTTTTTTTCGTCTTGGCATCACTCTACTTATCAAAAAAGTTGTAATGCTTCTACAAAGGTATATAGATGCCAGGTGAAAGTAGCTCATAAGCTTCTTTTAAGCAGAGATTATGGAAAATTTTAATTCACTTAATTTAGAAAAAACTTTAATGGACTCGATTGCGCTCATTAACTTTAAAACTCCGACTCCTATTCAAGCTCAAGCTATTCCTATCGCGCTTGAAGGAAAAGATATCTTGGGTACGGCTCAAACAGGAACAGGTAAAACAGCAGCTTTTGGCATTCCTTTAATTAATTTTCTCTTAAAAACTCAAAAAGATACTGCATTGGTGATGACGCCAACGCGAGAATTGGCGACTCAGGTTATGCAAACCATGGTTAGTTTGATTGGAAAAGGAAATATTAGATCAGCTTTATTAATCGGTGGAGACTCGATGCAAAAACAATTAAGACAAATGCAGCGAAATCCAAGATTAATTGTAGGTACCCCAGGAAGAATTAACGATCACTTACAAAGAAGAACTTTAAAATTAAAAAATACAACTTTTTTAGTTTTAGATGAAAGCGATAGAATGCTTGACATGGGTTTTACTCCTCAAATTAATCAAGTTTTGGAAACAGTGCCCGAGAAACATCAAACATTATTATTTTCAGCAACTCTAGCAAATAATATTGTTCGTCTAGCTGAAAGATATTTAAAAAATCCTGTCAGGATTTCTGTAGGCTCAACCTCAACACCTATTGATAAAATAAAACAAGAAGTTCTTCATGTAAAAGATGGAGATAAATACAATCAGCTAATTAAGGAGATTTATAACCGACAAGGTGCCATATTAATTTTTGTTAAAACTAGAAGAGGTGCGGAAAAAATGGTTAAAAGATTAAAATTTGATGATCATGACGCTGATGCCATTCATGGAAATTTAAGACAAAATAAAAGAGATAAAGTAATTAAAGCTTTTAGAAATAGTCATTTTAGAATTTTAGTTGGAACAGATGTTGCGAGTAGAGGTCTTGATATTCCAGCTATAAAACACGTAATTAATTTTGATCTACCTCAGTTACCAGAAGATTTTATCCATCGTATAGGAAGAACCGCAAGAGCTGGAGCAGAGGGCTGTGCTCTTAGTTTTGTTGGAAATGATGACAGAAGTAAGTGGAACGCTATTCAAAGGCTAATAGATCCAAATTTTAAACAAGAAAAAAATAGCGGAGATAATAAAAGAAATCGAAGTGGAAGATCTTCTGATAGACGCGGCAATAGAGGTAGAGACAGATTTTCAGACCGTAGACCATCATCTAGATTCAAGAGAGATGATAGCAAAAGTTCTTTTGGAGACAGAAGAAGTGATAGTAGACCATCATCTA
>MDTF01002231.1_pt1 | contig 26151 bp, 24 predicted proteins | sample 811191 | NCBI WGS metagenome assembly MDTF01 (sample SAMN05326649, study PRJNA326480) | marine metagenome | isolation source: seawater | place: Southern Ocean | collected 2011
AAAACCATAAGGAATATGTGGTGAAAGGATATGTGCAAAAACTAAATCAAATTTATCATCTAATACATCTTTTTTTATTTCATCCATAATTGTGGGAAGAAATATTTTATGTGCTTCAGGTTCAAGAATACTATCAGTCATTCCAATAATTCTTGCAAATTTCCACAATACCTTTGAAGACGAAGAACCATCTAACTTCCACAAAGATAGGAATCTTGAAACGATATTATTTTTAAAACCATTTAGATAATTTTTGTAGTGATTATAAGGATTAATTTGATAACATTTTGTTACATTTTGATTATTACAAAAATTGAGATGAATATTTTGTAAAACAGAAACATTAGAAAACTTATCAAATAATTTATTATGTATTAAGTTATACTCGTTATAAGTGTTGTTTGATTTTCTAATATGACTATCTCTAAAATTTTGCGTAACTTTATTTGCATTAAAATTAAGTATTAAGGGCACTGCATTAGCTGTATTTTCAGATGTAGAAAAGCTATTCAAATACAATTGAAAATTATTTTCAGCAGCAAATTCATGAATTTTTTCAACAAAATCATTTCCAAATTTGAAGTTTTTTTCAGTTGAGTTTACACCACTCATTTCATCAAAAATGATAAATAAGGTTTTTTGTAAAGGAGTTTTATACTCATTTTGTTTTTTATCTTGGTTAAAGCTCACTATTTCGATTGGATTGAAAATAGTACCAACAACTTTAAAAATAAATATTACAAATATAAAAGAGGAAAAAATCTTAATAGATCTAATTCCCAATTTATAAAAGATAATACATATAATCAATAAAAGTGTTAAAATTAATATTATCTCTGCATAATAAATATTTGGTAGGAGATTATTTAAAAATTCAAAATTAGGCTTAATTAAGCTTCTACTTAGAGATAAGTTTTGATCTATAGCTAAAAAAGTTAGAAATGAAATTGAAAACAACGTAAATTTATAATTTTTTTCAAAATCTATATATGACACTAAACTAAAGTACAAAAGAGCGTATGGTATAAAAAATACGGAGTTACTGCTAAATAAAATTTTTTCTGACAGCACCCAGGCAGGGAATATACAAATAAATAAATAGATTTTAAGAAAATTTTTCGTATTCATAAATCTTTCTTAAACTGTTTTCGATACTATTAATCTTAATAATCTTTGCTTTCTTTAATAATATTCTTTTAAAATTATCTTCTGTATAATCTTCAAATATATCTTTTCTAAAACTTAGCATAATTTTAATTGTGTCATCTTCTTTTGGTACAAATTCTATCAAACCTTTTGGTGCTATACTTAAAAACCAATCAATGAGATTTTCTAAGGGTACATTTTTAGCAATTGCTAAATGATGTTCAAATGCAAGTGCAATTAATGCATCAAATTTACACCTTTCTAGAAATCCAACTCTTTCCGATTGATTCCAGCCAATATTACTAGATGGGTTTGAGGCATCCAGGTAAAGTGGTAAAAAATTTAAATTTTTTGCTTTGGATCTGCTGTAAGATTTTATTAAAGCGCCATGATCATAATCAAAACCAATTACACTTTTTCCACCCGCATTTAGACTGGCTTCAGAAAATTCACCTGTATTACAACCTAGATCGCAAAGCATTTGCGGTGAATGTTTTTTTGAAAACTCTTCAACTATTATTTTTTTTATTTTAGATTGGTTTTTGTCATAAGTATTGTCAACATCATAGTTTTTCCAAAAAGAAATTTCTTTAGAGTTTTGAAGTTTAGAAATGAATTTTCTTAAGTTTTTTAACATCCATAAGTATGAATTTTTATTAAATTTTTTTTTTGTATTTTTTAATAATTTTAAATCATTAATATTTTTACTTTTATTTTTATTCTCAAAATAAGTCGGTAAAACTAAATTTAAGAAAATTGTTGGGTTCATTTTTTGGAAAAAAGTTAATGTTTTGCATACCTCTTCACTAGATATTCCCTCTAAGTTACCACGATACCAATTATTATATGCAATCCCTTTGTAAGATGTAATTACAAGGGGATTTAGAAATTGTTGGCAAAACTGATTGTGTGCAGACCAATTAGAGCCCTCAATATATTCATCTATTGAAAAAGCATCTATGAATATTGGTTTGTTTCCAATAAATTGAATATTGTATGCGGAGGCATCTATTAATTGAAAATTGTTTTCTATTAAAAAAATATTAAAATCTAAATGATGTAATGCTGCATCTTTGAGTTGATAAAAACTCCATTCATAAGGATATGAAACATATGGTATCTTTTTATGCTCTAATAAAAAATTACAATTAAGTTTCTTTTTAATATCATCATCATCAACCTTTTGAGTACCTATTAAAAAATTTTTTTCAATACTTTTATCTAATATTTTTGATGAGGTTAATAATTTAAATTTTTCTTCACCACTTTTATTGATTCCTCTTATTATTCTCTCACCGAATGTAAATACTGTTGCTGAAGGATCTCTAAAAGATCCTGAGATTTTTTCCACAAAATTTACTTTTTGTTATCTTTTTTAAAAACTTTTCTAAAAAAAATTTTTACTTTTTCCCAAAATATATAAAGAGTTGAAAAAAAAGCAGCAAAGGCTCCTACGATTGCTTGTAAAATAATGCTGCCTGTTCCTGGATCCAGATATGCATGAGCTGAAGATGTAAAAAAAAAAAAGTATAAAAAAAATATTGTTTTGTTTATCATTTTGTTTTTTTTATTTTAAAGCTTTAAGATTTACAAGAAAATAATGTGATCTGAATATCTTTATCACATATCTTGTTAATTTATTATTTAAAATTCAGGTTAATCCAGATAAATTAAAATCTCACTTCTTTTAAGTGTCAAATATCTTTTTTCTGAGAAATAAATATAGGATTATATAAGTCAGTATATTAAATAAAATACCTAAAGTTATAATTTTTGTGCTTGAATAAAATTTATAAAAACAAGTAAATATAATTAAATTATAAATATTAATTAAATTTGCCACCAGTGTATTAAAATAAATATTTTTTGTTAAATCTTTTTTTATAAAAAAATTGTAGATCATTTGATGCAAATGAAATTGATCTGCAACTTCTACCTTGTTTTTAGAGACAATTCTTCTTACAATCGAAAATAAATTTTCAAAGGCTGGGTACCACAATAAAAAACAAATAAAAAAAGGTGAAACAGAATCATTCTTTATAGAAAAATCTATTAGAAAAAATGCTATATAAAATCCGAGTAAATAAGAACCAGAGTCACCTAAATATAATTTACCAAAAAAGTTAAATAAAAATAATATTGATAAAATTATAATTAATAGGTTTATGTTTGAATCAATTGTTAATTGAAAATTGTTAGATATTATAATTAAAAATAAACAAACTAAAGTATAATAACCTATTACAAGTGTATTAAGACCATCTAAAAAATTACTTCCATTGATTAAAATTAAGACGCAAAATAATGTAAAAAAAATTGACACAAATTTAATATCTAAAAAAAAATTTATAGTATCTATTCTTAAATCTGTAATTGTCAAATCAGATAAAAATATAAAACTAATAGATACAATACCTTGTATTAAAATTCTTTTAGCTGGTGAGGAAATTTTGTTTGTATCCGAAAAAATACCTATAACCAGTAGAAAGAAACCAAATATATTTAATAAAGCTAAACTTTTAAAAAATAAGACTGAACAAATAAAAATTAAGACACCGCCACACAACGGTGGTGACTTAAGTGTATTCCTTGTTAAACGTTTGTGTTTAGAAAAAGTTACTTGATCAATTAAAATATTATTTTTTTTAAATATATAAATAATCAGTGATGACAAAAAAATTACAACCATTATAGTATAAAAAATATTATTTAGCTCAATCATAAATATCTTTTGGTTAAAGAGTTCACGCTCAACATAAAAACAAAAAATAATGATTTTAAAAAATTAAATTTCAAATGATGATTGTAGACTAGAAAAGCATCTTTTAATTTCTGTGCAATAGAGCTTGAAAGAGAATTATTTGTTTGTCTCCAGGATGCCAAAGTTTCATCAATACCTAACATTTTGATATTTTTTTTGGATAATTTTATCCATAATAAGTAATCTTCCTTGGTTTTAAGATTTGGAAATTTTTCTTTTTTTAATAATCTGGAATTAATCATAACTGTTGAAAGACCTATATCACAAGATAATAAAAGATTTTGATATTTTATTATTTTGGGGGATTTAATGGTTTTTATTTTTTTTTCATTTTTATCAATAATTGAATAATCTGTAAATGAAAAGTCTATTTTATTTTTTTTCATAAATTTAATTTGTTTTTTTAATTTATCTTTGTGCCACGTATCATCAGAATCAAGGAATGATATTAATCTGGTCTTAGATTTTTTTATCCCAATATTTCTTGAGTATCCGGCTCCTAAATTCCTTTTATTAATGATAATTTTTACATTGTTAATTTTTCGAAGTGTAAATTTTACAAATGGTAATTCAGCTTTGTCTACATCATCGTAAATTAAAATGACTTCAAAATTTTGATGTGTCTGTTTTATTACAGATTTTATAGTTTTTTTAAAAAACTTTTTTTTCTTATAATATGGAATTATTATAGTTACTAAATCTGTCATATATTATCTAACCAATTATAAGATCTTTAAATGCAATATAGTGGTTGAATAAAGTAAATTTTTTTGTGTATTTTAAGTTGTTCAGTAAAACTTCAGAATTATTTTTCCTCTTTAGTAATATTTCAAAACAATCTAGAAAGCTTTCAATATTATTTGATTCGAATAAAAAACCATTATAATTGTTTTTTATGATTTCTTTGGGTCCAGTAATACAGTCACTAGAGAAAACAGGTGTTCTACAAAAAGCTGCCTCAATTATTACAAAACCAGGATCTTCCCACAAAGATGATAATATAAAAGCTTCAGCATCTTTCATTAATGGGAATATATTATCAACATGACCAATTAAAAAAATATTATTTTCTAGTTCATTTTTTTCAATATACTCTGTTAGTTTTTTCTTATCCTCCCCTTCTCCTGCAATTAATAATTTAAGACTTGGATACTTGTTGATTATAATCTTAAATGCCCTACATAAAAAAAGAAAGTTTTTTTGTTTAGTTAATCTTCCAGCTGCTAAAAAATAATTTGAATGTTGGATAACTTTTGTTGCATTTTTTTCAAGGTTAATATTTTTTACATCAATAATTGGATCATATAGTAATCTTATTTTATTCTCATTAACGATATTCAAACTAATCATATATTCTAATGTAGCTTGCGTTGGGCATGTTATCAGATAAAATTTTTTAAGCGCAATTCTCCATAGTAATTTTCTGAAAAAGCCTAACTTGGGTAGACCGGAAATTCGAAGTATAAATCTAGTGTTAAATTTAAATAACAACAATAAAATCATCGGTAAGGATGTAATAAGTTGTACAATTAAATAGTCCGGTTTTTCATTTAAAATAATTTTTTTAAGTGGAAAAAAAGATAAAATAAAAATTATTAAAAAAGAAAATCTACTTCTAAATTTTCCTTTATAAGGTAAGAATTTGTAAATTTTAGAGAAAAGATTATTTTTAAGGTTTATTTCTTTTTTTTCAATATCTTCTTTAAAAAAATTAAACTCTCCAAAAAAATTTATAATTGAACATTCATAATTATTTGAATATTTTTCTAATGCATAAGCTGAATTTATGACTGCTTTCGGAGTTGCTATGGGAACTAGAAAGGGGGACCAATAAAATATTTTTTGTTTTGTAATCTTCAATTTTTGTAATTTATGTTTATTTTATTAATTTAACTTATATTTATAGTATAGTTTCCAAAAAATTATTAATAAATTTATGAATGAATACGAAGAAAAAATTGAACAAAATCTTTTTAATTTAATTAAACATTTAGATAAGCCAAAAATTTTAGAACTAGGTGTTCAAAGTGGAGTTTCAACAAATAAATTTTTAGAGATTTGTGATAATAATGATGGATATCTCTATTCAGTAGACATTGATGATTGTTCTGATGTTGCGCAAAATAAAAGATGGAGATTTATCAAAAGTAGAGATGATGAATTTAACTATATAAAATCGATAATACCAAAAAAATTAAATGTTATTTTTATAGATACCCTCCATGAGGCAGCACATGTTAATAAAATAATATATAACTATTATGAACAATTAGAAGAGGGAGGATATATTTTTGTTGATGATGTGTCTCACCTTCCATATTTAAATGAGAATAAAAAATCAAGTTTTTATTGTGAAATTAATAACAAAGAAACTTTTGAAAATATTTTAGAAATTTATTATAATAATCAAGATTGTTTTGATTTAAATTTTTCATTTAAATCTTCGGGACTAGCAATTATTAAAAAAAAAAAATAATATAGAATTAAAACCTAACTCAAAATTAAAATCTAGACAAAGAAGTTTAAAATATCTCATTAGAAAAATATGGCTATTAATAAGAAAAAGTTACTAGTTTTTATTCCTTCAATCGAAGATGGTGGAGTAGAAAAGAATTTATTTATTATACTTAATTATTTAAAGTTGAAAATTAAAGATATTCATTTAGTAACATTTGATGACTCTAAAAAAAACTACTTTGATAGTAAAATAAAAATAATTAACCCTAAATTTAACTTTTTTTTCTTAAAAGGAAGATATCCTAAGTATGTTTTATGTTTATTACTTTTACTTAAAATTTTGATTTTTGATAAAAATTATTTAGTTTTATCTTTTCAGGCCAATATATATGTTTTAATAATCTCAAAGATTTTTAAGCTAAAGGTAATCTCAAGATCAAACTCTTCATCTGCTGGATGGAGTCAAAACCCAATTAAACATTTTATTTTTTCATATTTTTTTAAAAGAGCAGATAAAATTATTGTTAATAGCAAAGATTTTAAGAGAGAGATGGATAAAAAATATTCAATCAATAGCTATTGTATACTCAACCCATTTATTTTTAGAAAAATTAAGAGAGACTCTAAAATAAAAACTCACAAAATTTTTTCTAAAAATGTTCTTAAGATAATTTCTGTGGGCCGGTTAACTTTACAAAAAGATTTTATTACTTTACTTAAAGCAATTAATTTAGTTAAAAAAAGAAAGATAGAACTAATTATAATAGGCAAGGGGTCTGAAAAAGCTCGCCTACAAGAATTTATTATAAATAATAATTTATTAAATAAAGTAAAATTAATTGGATATAAAAAAAACCCTTTTAAATATATTAATCAATCTGAAATATTTATTCTTACATCGATCTTTGAAGGATCACCTAACGTATTAATTGAAGCTCAATTTTTGAAAAAGTACATTATTTCTACTAATTGTCCAACAGGTCCTAGAGAAATATTAGAAAGTGGTAAATTTGGTGATTTAGTTGAAATGGGTGATTATAAAAGTATTTCAAGGATATTAGAAGATTTTAGTTTTAATAATAATGTTAAAAAAAAAATAAGGCTTGGTTTTAAAAATACCACAAACTATGATCATAAGTTAAACTGCTTATCTTATTACAATCTAATAAAAAAATTTATTTAATTATGATGCTAGAAATATTTAGAACACATATAATAAATAAGAGAACTAGATTGATTGATAAAAAGAACATATTAAAAAAATCTAATAATAATAATGACGAGTTATTTTATTCAATAAAATCCTTTGGGCCAAAGAATAAAAATAAAATTTTTTACGTAATAAATAGATCACCGGGTGGCGGAATGTTTTCGAATTTAAACTTTGTTATTCATCATTTATTCATCGCAGATAAATTTAATTTTGTTCCAGTTATAGACATGCAAAATTTCACTACATTTTATAATGAAAAAGTAAAAATAAATAATTCACTTAATTCTTGGGATTACTATTTTGAAAAAATAAATAAATTTAAACTTAAAGATGTATATCAAAGTAAAAATGTAATATTTACAACTAAGAATACTAACAATAATATATTCTTTGATGGATACAATAAACTTTCATCACAACATATAAAAATTGCTAAAAAATATGTCAAATTTAATAAACAACTAGTAAAAGAAAGTGAATTTTTTATAAAGAAAAATTTTGATGGAAAAAAAATTCTTGGCGTACATTTTAGAGGCACAGATCAAAAAACACAAGAAAGACATCCCTACCCAGCAACAATAAAACAAATTGAAAAAAAAATTGACATCCTATTCAAAAAAAAAAAATTTGATAAACTTTTTCTAGTTACCGAAGAAAGAAAATATCTTAATTACTTTAAGAAAAATATGAAAAATAGAATTCTTCATAATGACTCCTTCGTGTCAAATAAAATAAATATTTTTGAAGATAACAAAAGAAAACATCATAGATATAATATTGGTAAAGAAAATATCATAAATATGATTTGTCTTTCTAAAACAGATCATATTTTATGTGTTTCAAGTAATCTTGCAGATGCTTCAATTTTTTTTAGTAATAAAAAAATTCCTGTTACAAAAATTGATAACGGTATAAATAGTAAAAATATATTTATTGCACAAATATCGTGGTATCTGAAGAAACTACTACCCCACTTCTTGGGTGGATTTAAAATCTAAATTTTTGAATAAAACATTATCATGATCATTTTTAGGATCTGTAATTTTTATAAAATTATTCATATCTAAAAATTTTTTTAAATCTTGCCATTTAGCACCATTTTTATAAAAAGATTTTTTACTTATCTCAATGTAGAGGTATTTGCAAAATTGTAGATTTGTTTTACAGCCATTTAACACAAGCAGTTCTGCACCTTGCACATCAATTACCCAATAATTATATTTATTAATGCTTATTTTTTCCAATTTTAAAAATGAGTCTAGTGAATGAGACTTGATTTTTTTTGTCTTTATGAAATCAAACCTTCTGTTATTAAACAAACCTGTATTTTGATGATCTTCACCAAATTCAAATACTGATGATGATGCACCATCATTATTTGAAATATAAAAATTTCTATCATCTTCATTTTTATCTAATATTAAATAGTTATATGCAAACTGATCCTCATAGTGATGTAAATTAATTTTTAGTTCTTCAAAGATTTCATTGTTAGCTTCTATCCAAATGGCTGGCTTATCAAACCATGAATATATTGGAGCTTCAGACCCCCTATGAGCTCCAATATGAAGCACGCCATTAGTATGAAGCATTGCATCAATAATTTCTTTTTGGATGTCATCTTGAATTGACTTTGGTGGTGGCATTATTTTTGTTAACCTCCAACCAATTCTTTTTAATAGTTTTTTAATAATTAATTTGAGCATTAAGCCTTCAGGTAATATGGAAAAAATTTTGATATATCCTCACACCATAACTTTACAAGATTTAACTCTTTTTTTTCAAAAATTTTTTTTTCAACTAATCTTTTGTAACAATTAAATAAATTAATTAACATGTATTTTTTTGAATTGTAGATCTTAACCTTATTTAATTCATAAACTAAAATTTCTACATCTCTATAAACTGGAATTTCTAATTTGAAATCATTATATAAATTGTGTGCATTTCTTTTTTGATAAACTGTCGAGCTAGTAAATAAAATCTTCATATTTAATTTATTCATAATGTGCGTTGAAATATATGAACGCCATATATCAGTCGCTCTCATTGTGCAGTATGTCGGTAGGTACATTAAAGGAAAGACTTCCTGGTTCCAGATAGTATTTTGACTGTTGAAAGGAACGTAAGATTTATTATTTACATAAAAACTTTTTTTTTTATCAAATTTAATATTAATTTCCTTATTAATAAGTCGATAAATTGCATCTACATCTGGATTTTCATCACAAAGTCTTTGAATGATACTAAATTTCTCTAATCCATTTTTTTGTTTTATATATGATTTTTTTTCATTTTTTATTTTTGATAACGGAAGACCTCTTGGCCAAATATTAGCTTGTTGGCTCAAAAAGTATTTGTATATATTTACAAAACCATTCTCTTTTATTTTGTGATGTTTTAAACTGTTTATATCCTGCAAGAAGAAATCTTTTTTTGGATAATTGTCATCATCTGTTTCATATATTTTTTTTGCTCCATTTAATATTGAATATAAGTACCCAATATTTTTTCTAGAATAAGAATTAATAGGAATCTTTCTAGAAATTTTAAATGGCAGAGCTTTTTGATAATCTATAGATAGAAATTTTAAGTCACTTCCATATTTAAATTTAGGTGTTTTCTTGTCTGCTACAAAAATTAAATCCGTTTCATTTTTTTTACATAGCTTTTGAAATTTTTTTATAGCTTCATTTGGTTTATTAATTGAGGTTATTACTAGTGTATTTCTATTTTTTTTTTTCATATTTATGTTTAAAAAATGTATTATTTAAGATCTAAATTAATTAACCTATATATAGCGATACTAAAAAAGTATATAAAGATTTAAAGAGATATTTTTATCATTTTTTTTATATTGATCATAATTGATATCTTTAATTCTAAAAATATATTGCTTATACGTATCTTTTTTAATAAAAAATAAACAATTTATACCATATGAAAATAGGAATTTTTTTTGAAAGCAGTCCAAATGCAGGTGGAGCGTTTCATACGAACCTTAATATTGTTAATATTTTTAATGAATATAATAAAAATATTTTTGATATAACTTACATCGTAATATCTAGAGAAGCCGAAAAACTTCTCAAAGCCAAAGGTTGTAAGTGTATTTATTTTAAAAGTACATTTTTTTTTAGGCTCCAAAACATTATGGTAAAAAGTATCATATTTAACTCTTTGCTAAAAAAACTTAAGATTAGGAACAAATTCGAGGATTTTATATTAAATAATAAATTTGATATTATTTACTTTAACAGCCCAACTAAATTTTCGACTTTTCTTAGAGAAATTCCGTTTGTTATGAATATTTATGAAATGCAGCATAGGACAGATAGTTATTTTCCAGAATATAGAAAAAGCGAACATACACTTGAAGCAAGAGATGAAATTATTTTCAATGCAGTTAAAAAATCTTTTAAAATTATAGTGGCAACTGAAAAGGATAAAAATTTATTAAAAGAGTTATACAATTCATATAATGGAAATGTTGAAATACAACCTTATATTCCACAAATACCTAATTTATATGAAAATCAATATAAAGGTGAAAATTTTAGAAAAATTTTTGACTCTTTGGAGATTTCAGGTAAAAATATTTTGTTCTATCCTGCGCAATTTTGGGCACACAAAAATCATCGATATATTGTTGATGCAATAAAATTTCTTAAAAAGAATGGAAGAGAAGAAATAAAGGTAGTTTTTACTGGACACGATAAGAGCAACAAAAAATTTATTAAAAAAATAATTGATAATGAGAACCTAAATGATAATTTTATTTTTTTAGATTACGTTAATGATAAACAGTTAATTTCTCTTTATTTAAATTGTACCGCTTTAATTATGCCAACATTTGTTGGTCATTCTACACTTCCGCTTTATGAAGCTTTTTATTTCAAACTTCCAGTTTTTTTTACAAAAAACCTACTTGATGATAAGTTAAAAGATCTTGTATATGAAATTGATATTTATAAACCAGATGATTTTATTAATGTTCTCAATGAGTTTGAAAAAGATGTTGCTAATAAAAACAAAAAAATTGAAGCAGGTAAAAATTTCTATGAAACAAATTGTAAAAAATTGGGTTTATTTAACAAGTTATCTAAAATCTTTAATGAGTTAGATTATTTAAAAAAAAGATGGATGTAATGAATAAATTTATACCATGGGCTGAACCAAAATTATTTAATTTAGAAAAAAAATTAATTATGAAGGCAATTAAAAGTAACTGGATTTCGGGTGGCCTCTACATAGAAAAATTTGAAAGAAACCTTTCTAAATATTTAAAGATTAAATTTGGATTTTTAACTTCAAATGGGACAAGTGCGTTACATCTAGCTTTTTTAGCATGTAATTTAAAACATGGTGATGAAATAATAGTTCCCGGCTTTGGATACCTAGCGGCAGCAAATATAGGAAATCTTATGGGATTAAAAGTTAAATTTGCTGATGTTGATAAAGATACTTTTTGTATGAATGTTGATACGTTAAAAAAACAAATAACAAGAAATACAAAAGCTGTAGTTACAATAAATACCTATGGAAACCTGCATAATCTAAGAGAATTATCAATTTATCTTAAAAAAAAAAAAATTATACTCATAGAGGATGCTGCTGAATCATTTGGTTCAAAAATTAAAAATAAACAATCGGGTACATTTGGTGACATTGGAACTTTTAGCTTTCATGCAACAAAAAATATTACTACTGGCGAAGGTGGATTAATAGTAACAAATAACAAAACTTTTGCTGAAAAAATACAATTGTATAGGAGTCATGGGGTCAAAAAAAAAAGATATTACCACATTGTAAGTGGTCATAATTTTAGAATTACAAATTTTCAAGCAGCCATGGGTTGTGCACAACTGACTAAAATAAATTATATAATAAACAAAAGAAAAAAATTATATCAAAAATATCTTAGTGAAATTATAAAATTAAATAATAATCTTTCAATTCAAAAAATTGAAAAAATATGTAACTTTGTACCATGGACTTTTGCTATAAAAATCGACAAAAATTTTAAATTCTCAAGAGATCAGGTTATCTCCAAACTATTAAAGCAAAATATAGAAACTAGAAATGGTTTCTATAGCCCTAATAACTTAAGATTATTTAAAAAAAATAATAATTTAAAAAATTCAGATATATTATCAAAAAATGTAATTTGTCTTCCGGTTCACTTACACATGAAATTAAAGGACATTTCACAAATTATTAATAAATTAGGAAAATTTTTAAAATAAAAATGTTTAAAATTTTAAAATGGTTAAAATATCCTCTTAAAAAAAAAATTTTTTCTTTTTTTTTTTACACATATAAAATAATTTTTATCCAAATTAAAAAAAAATATTCACGTATTATAGATTTGGTTCACTTTGATAGTGATAAGTCAACAGATAACAAATATGTAGAAACACAAATAGGTAAATTTTTAGTTTTTTCCAATGATGGTGGTATATCAAGACAATTATTTATAAATAAACAATATAATTTTAAGTCATTTCAAAAAGTTATAAAAATAATTGGTAAGCAAAGATTATTAGTGGACGTTGGTGCCAATATAGGGCCAACTTGTATAGGTGCACTAAACAAAAACTATGTTCAAGAATCTATCGCTATAGAACCTGAATTAGATTGCTTCAAAATGCTACAACAAAATATACAATTAAATAATCTTGGTAGCAGAATATATACTTTTAATAATGCTGTGAGTGATAAAACAGGAATTTTAAAGATTACAAAAAAAAACAAAAATAGTGGGGCTAGCTATATAACAAAAAAAAATACTGAATATAAATTAATTAAATCAGTTAATTTGGACAGATTCCAAAATAAATTAAAAAAAAAGACCCTTATTTGGGTCGATGTTCAAGGATATGAAGGAAGAGTAATTGAGGGGGCTAAAGAAATTATAAAAAAAAACATACCATTCGTTATTGAATTTTGGCCATATGCTATTAATAAAAATCTAGATAAAGATTTACTTATAAAAGGTTTAAAAAGATTCAAATATTACTACGACCTAAGTGGAGATAAAAAGAAATTTCTTTGCTCAGAGGAAAATATTAAAAAATTATTCGACAAATATAATGAAAAAAAGACTACAGAGTTATTGTTAATAAATTTTTAGATTTGGCAAAGGAAAAATAAATTTAGTTTTTTTTCTTCTAATCTTTATTTCTCTTTTTAAGATTTCATCTTTAAAGTGCCATGGTAATACCAGATAATAATCTGGTTTTAGTTTTCTTGAAATTTCCTCACTTACAATCTTAATTTTAGTTCCTGGTGTAAATTGACCATTTTTTTTAGGGTTTCTATCAGATATACAATCAATAAAGTCTTTACCTATTCTAAAATATTGTAGTAAGACATTTCCTTTTGTTGATGCACCATACCCATGAATAATTTTTTTCTGTTCTTTAAATTTGATTAATAAATTTCTTAGATTTTTACTCACAGTCTCTATCTGTTTAAAAAAATCTTTATATGTTTGGACATCCTTAAGTTTTAATTTCTTTTCTTTAGATAGGAAGCTATCAATTATTCTATTATTCACCTTATATTTAGAACTTTTTTTACAAAAATAATATTGTGTACTTCCACCATTTATGTCATTCGCTATCATATTAAAAATTTTTAAGTTATTTTTTTTAGCTAGTTGAAATATTACTTCATGCGAATAATATTCTAAGTGCTCATGGCAAATAGTATCAAACATCTTATACTTTATAATCGAAGATAGATCTGCTTGCTCAAGCATCAAAATACCATTTTCGTCTAACAAATTGCAAGCTTCATTTAAAAAAACATTTGGATCTTTAACATCATAAAATACAGATAATGCTGATATTATTTTAAATTTTTTTTTTGTTTTTTTTTTAATTTTATCAAATGAAAAAAAATCTGAAATGGGTAAATTTATCTTTGAATAATATTTCTTGTACTTTTTTATAGTGGGATCTATGCCAACTGTGAATACATTTTTATTATAAAAGTTAAGTAATGTACCATCGTTGCTTGCAATATCTAAGACTGCATCATTTTTTTTTAGGTCTACTGTTTTGCTTAGTTTCGCACATACTTTTTTCATATGATTAGTCATTGTGCTATTAATTCCAGTTCTGTAACCATAATCACTTCCATACAAATACTTAATATTGAAGTTTCGTCCCAATTGGACTAAATGACATTTACTACATTTAATTAATGATAAGTCAGAGCTTGGAATATTCTTTTTGATTGATGTTGCAAATTTTCCTGTAAAACTTAAATTCCCAAGACTAAATAGTTTACTAATTTTTTTACTATTACAAGATCTACATTTTTTGATGAGCATTTTATCTTTTTAGTATATTAATTTAAGGAAATGAAAAGTATAAAAAAGTTAATAAAAAAAATTTTACTTGTTGATGAAGGCCCAAAACCTCTTTTTTTAAGGGAAAAAATAAAACCAATAAATTTACATAAAAAAAATGGATTTGATTTTTGTGAATTTGGAGATTTAAACCCTGACAAGGTATTTTATGTAATAAAAAGATCCTCTCATGCTGGTATTTTTTCATATCTCTCATTTGTATTAAATCATCTTATCGTAGCAAAAAAAAATAATTTTATACCTGTTGTTGATATGTTTAATTACGTAAGTCCCTATAATGAAAAGAATAAAATAGATGCTACAGAAAATTCGTGGAAATACTATTTCGATCAAACTTCCCCGTATAATTTAGATGTTATCTACAAAAGTAAAAATGTTATTTTATCGAGAGATGATTATCATGCTAAAATGAGCTATGAAATTCACACAGAAAATGAGTTTAAGCAGTTTAAAAATAAAGAGATTTCAATTAAAAAAAAATATTATGAATTTTTAAGAGAATATCTTGATAGAGAAAATCTAAATCATTCCAAAATAATAGGCGTACATTTTAGGGGCACTAGTTACAAAACAAGTAGTGGGCACATTTTCCCCACCACATTCAAACAAATATCAAAGCATTTAGATAATCTTTTAGACAAAGAGCATTTTGATAAAATTTTCTTATGTACAGAAGAAAAAAAATATTTAGATCATTTTAAGAAAAAATATTCAGATAAGTTATTATATCTTGATACTCATAGATCAAATAAAAATGACGCATTTAAGATATATTCAAGGAAAGATCATAGATATTTATTAGGCGACGAATCTATAAAAGAAACATTAATATTGTCAAAATGTAACAGCTTATTATATGTAAGCTCTAATATTATTAATGCAGCAAATTATTTTGCTGACGAAAAGCAAACACTATATGAAATATACAATGGATTTAATTCAAGAAATCAATTTATCGCAAGATGGTTATGGTATGTAGCAAAAAGTTTACCAAAAAAGTTTGGTGGTCTTGAGGATAAACTTAATAAATTAGTTAATTAATTTATTATAATATTTTTTGTACCATTTATAAGTATTTAAGAAGCCAATTTCAAAACTTGTAAATTTAGAAAATTTTAATATTTTTTTAATTTTTGCATTATTGCCATGAGTTTTAAAAACATCAAGATTATTTTTTGGAATATTATTTATAAAAAGTTTACCAAAATTTTTCTTAAAATTACTTATAATAGTTTTTATATATTGTGGATTATTTGAACACACATTAAATATATCGTATTTAGTCTTAAGTTTTACTTTCATTAATAAGTACATAATTTCAGTAACATCATTAATATATGTAAAATCCCTATAATGTTTTCCCTCATTATTAAGATTCAAAATTGTTTTTTTAAATGCGCTACTAAGCATTTTAAATAAAAGCATATCGGGCCTTCCCCACTCTCCGTAAATAGTAAAAAATCTTAAACCATATATTTTCAAGCTATACTTCTTTGAAAAGGTTCTTGCAGAAATTTCATTTATTATTTTTGAAGAGGCGTAAATATTTTTGGGGCTAGGTACATCTTTTTCAGATAATGGAAATTTTTTACTATCACCATATATAGAACTAGAAGATGCAAAAAACGTTGATTCTGGTTTTTTTAATTTAACAAATTCTAAAAGATTAATTGTTCCTAATATATTTGTATTAATATATTTTACAGGGTTAATAACTGAATATCTAACTCCAGCCTGGGCTGCAAAATGAAATATATGTTTAAATTTATATTTTTTTAGTACTTTGAATGAAGTTTTATCAATTATATCTAGCTGGTAAAATTTAAAATTTTTAAATTTGTTTAATTGTTGAATTCTATTTTTTTTTAACTTTACAGAATAATAGTCATCATAATTATCAATTCCAATTACTTCATAATTTTTTTTCAGAAGTTTTAAAGAAAAATTAAACCCAATAAACCCTGCTGATCCAGTAATTAATATTTTTTTCATATGATTTAAGAGTGGTTATCATAAATATTAATTGACTGAAATATTTTAAATCATAATATTTTAAATATTTTTAATAATACGCTATATCAATACTTTTACCATCCCTCGTTAGCCAAAAAATTAAGCAGAATCATCTAAAATAATCTTCTAAAGTTTTTTATTGATTTATATATAATAATTGCAGCTAACATTAATTTTGATTGACCATTATCATTTCGAATTTTTATCTCTTCCTTAAAATGATCAACAAATTTAACTCTACTTGAAAATCCTCCCCTATTAAAGATTCCAAATAATTCTTTTTTTTTGGTAGCCATACCTCTCAATTTTTTTTTTACAATCATTCTAAAAAAATAATCATAGTCTGATGAATATTTATATTTTAAATTATAAAAACCAACTTTTTTTGCTGAATTAAATTTTATAAAAAAACCAGTTGAATGACTAGTATAAAAACCCCATGAAAAGAATATTTTCCAAGGTTTATAGCCATGTAAAGTTCCCCAATGTTTTTTTACAGTGCCAAAAAAAAAGTCTAAATCAGGAAATTTTATTATGTACTTTGAAAGTATTTTTAGAGCATTGGGCAATAAAATATCATCTGAATTTACAAACCCTATATAATCTCCTCTACAAAAAGTCATCCCCTTGTTAAATGCATCGTAAATACCTTTGTCTTTTTCACTTATCCAAAAATCTATTTTGTTATTATTTTGCTTAATAATATTTAAAGTATTATCAACAGAACCTCCATCAATTACAATTAATTCAAAATTTTTATATTTTTGGTTAAATATACTATTTAGAGTTTTTTGAATGTGTGATGCGTTGTTATATACTATGGTAATAATTGATATTAGCGGAAACTTTTTAACAATTTTTTTTTTAAGAAATCTTTTTCCTCCACATTTAGAATTAGATTTTTTAATTAAAAAACTTTTATTAAATTTATTTTTTTGAAATGAATGAATGTTGCTCACTTTTAATTTTTATACACTTAAAACTTAATTAAAAAAAACTCTTAGTTCTTTTTTTGATAGAAAATCAGGATTATTGCCTGAGTTATATTTGAAACCTTTTTTTACTAGTTTGGCTTTAAACTTCTTCTTATAATATTTCTTAGTGTTCGCAATCTTATTTTCTGAAAAAGTGGCAGGTAATATTACGAAGTAATTTTTTAACTCTAGTGTGTTAAGGCTATCACTTTCTGTTATCATTTCTTCATGAATCTTTTCACCTGGTCTAATTCCAATTTCTTTTAACTCAAAATTTGGATTATAAGCATTGATTAAATCTAAGACTTTATATGATTTAAGTTTTGGAACTAAAATATCTCCACCAGGAGAATTTTTAAATGACCACAAAACATGATTTACACTTTCTTCTAATGTTATGTTAAATCTAGTCATTTCCCTATCTGTTATCTGGAAAAAATTCTTGTTTTGATTTTTATTTAAAACATCCACTAACGATCCCCTACTACCTAGCACATTTCCATATCTTACTACTGAAAAATTAGATCCACCAAAACCAGTTATATTGTTTGCCGCTATGAATAATTTATCTGAACAAAGTTTCGTTGCTCCATATAAATTTATTGGTGCTGCAGCCTTGTCTGTTGATAAGGCCACAACTTTTTTAATCTTTTGTTCTATACACCCCTCAACTAAATTTTGTGCGCCAAGAATATTTGTTTTTATGTATTCAAATGGATTGTATTCAGCTTTTGGTACTTGCTTGAGAGCTGCAGCATGAACAACATAATCAACACCCTTTAAAGCAGTAAAAACTCTTTCTCTGTCCCTAATATCTCCAAGAAAATATCTAATGAATTTATACTTTTCTTCACTAAATATTTTAGACATTTCGTGCTGTTTAAGCTCATCTCTACTAAAAATTATTAATTTTCTAATTTTTTTATATTTTTGAATGAGCGTTTTAACAAATTCATTTCCAAATGAACCTGTTCCACCCGTTATTAAAATTGTTTTATTGTTAAACATTAAGATCCTTTTTCTTTTTATTTTTTAAATATTTATTTTCATCTATATTATTTTTTGTTGCATTGCTCTAAGATGAATTTTATCGCTAACATCACTTTTATATCATTTTCTTAAATCAATCTACCAAATGTTACTACCTCTAAGTTTTTTCCTGCTTTCCAAAACTCTTTTTCACTAAATTCAACATATTCAAATCATTATCATTGTTCATAATAAATTTTATTTATTCTGATGTTCTATTGAAAATATTAAATCTTTGCTACTAATGAATTTGTTAATTTTATCGTAAAATTCTTTTTTAAAACTCTTATTGTAATTTTCAACCCAATACTCATAAACTTTATCTGTCCACTGAAAATGGTAATGCTCTAAAAATTTAAATAATTTATCGTAATCACTAAAAAACCAATCTTTGGATGTGTATAAAAAATGCATAGAATAAAATTCTAATACTTCTTTTTTTTTAATACTTAATTTTATTTTATTTAAGTTATTGATCATTTTATCGTATTCACTAAATTTATTAGTATGTATATTAAATTTGTAAGCAGAATGCGGATTCCAAACTGATGCATTAATAACGGGAACTCCTTTAAAGGCATATTCATGTGCTGCTGTTCCAAAAACTGTAAATACAAAATCTATACCATTTTTAATAATTTCATTATGAGTTGTATTTGTATTTAATATTTTGATTCTTGAATTTGAAACAAGCTTATTTACAACATTTCTAGTAAAATTTTGATACCATTCATGTTTATGACCCATTTTTGGGTGAGTTTTTAAATACCATTCATATTCAATTTTTTCATTAGATTTAGCAGAAAGGTACTTTATCCATTCATACATATCTGCAAATGCAAAATCTCCTGCTATGTGTGGAGCATCAATAAAATCATGAGGTAAAATTAAAACTTTAATTTTTTTATTTTTTTTAAAAATTTTACTTTTACTTTTTATTTCTTTTCTAAAAGCAGAATTTGTAACATATGGCAAATCTGAATTACTGCCCTCAAATCTTTTTTTTAAATTAATATCCGCATCTTTTAAGAATGCTTTCTTTTTTCTATTATCAAATTTTTTAAATATAGCAGGATATAAAGCTACCTCAGAGTAATGATGTAAGTTTGAAGAATCTAACCTTTTTAATCTATTTTCATGCACTTCAAGAGTTAAGGCTTTTTTACTTAAAGCTAATCTCACAGGTATACCCATCGTATAACTAGAGTGACTTACTAAAAGAACTTTTACGTTGTTTTTTTTAAAAAATTCCTTCCATGCAAAAAAAAGTGAAATGAACTGAAGTAAGAATTCTCTAAAATCTTCATCATTAATGTCAATTGTGGGTTTTTGTTTTTTATTTCTTGTTAAGTATGCATCATAAATTAAATCACCTAAAGAAATGGAGTCTATTTTAATTCTCAAAATATCTTTTTTTGTTTTTATTTCTTTTATTATTTTTTTATAATATATTTTTGATATTTTTTTATTATTACCACTAATAATTGGAAATATAATCTCTTCTACACCAAATGATTTATAAATTCCAAAAAAATTGATATTAAATATTTTTCCAAGATAAGAAAATAATTTTTGTTTTAAACTTCTCTCAAGTGAATATGATAAAAGTATGTGACTATAAAAAGCCTTGATAGTAAGATTATTCTTTTCTTTAAAATAATTGGATAAGTATGCAAAGACTATATGCAATATATGAAACGAATTAAATTCAACAAGAACAATATTCTTTGAATTTTTTTTTTTGTTTGAAAATTCACTATGATTTATGGATTTTATTTTTCTATACAGGAGTTGTTTTTTAATAAAACCTATCATTATTAAATTTTAATTATTATTTATTTCTTTGAAAAAAATTCATTATTTGTTTGACTATAAAGATCTGTTTTTTTTTATCTAATGTTAAAAATAAAGGTATAGAAAAAATATTTTTATAATAAGTTTCCATATTTGGGTAGTTTTTTGCTTTAAATCCAAGCTTTTGATAGTATGGATGACTATATATTGGAATGTAGTGAACCTGTAAAAATATATTTTTTTTCCTTAAATAGTTAAAAAAATTTACTTTTTGATCAAAATTTTTGAAGTTATAAAACAGTGGTAATAGATGGTGTGCAGATACTATATTTGATGGAATCTTTACAAATTTAAAATTAGTGTTTTCAAGAAGCTCATAATAACTATTTACAAATTTATCTCTTTTTATCAAATTTTTTTTTAAATTTTTAAGTTGGGAAAGACCTAAGGCTGAATTTATATCTGGCAATCTATAGTTAGTACCCAAAACTTGTTGCTCATAATACCAAGGTTGTAACTTAAATTCTTTATTAATAAAAAGTTTCTTTTCTTTGGTAATGCCGTGTGTTCTTAATAATTTCACCTTTTCATACAATTTCTTATTATTTGTAGTCAAGCACCCCCCTTCACCTGTTGTAATAACTTTGACTGCCTGAAAGGAGAAAACTGTAAAGTCACTATATTTACAACTTCCAACCATAATATTTTTTCTTGAAGAACCTAGTGCATGTGATGCATCTTCAATAATTTTAAATTTATATTTTTTTGATAATTTAAAAATTTTTTCCATGTCGCATGGTTGACCTGCAAAATGAACTGGAACTAAAATTTTTGGTAATTTATTTTTTTTTTTTGCTTGTACTAATTTTTTTTCTAGTTTTTCAATAGACAGATTGTAATTTTCTAAATCTATATCTACAAAATCTACTTTAGCTCCACAAAGTAAACCACAATTAGCGCTCGCAACAAATGAATTTGTAGAAGTCCATAATATATCGTTTTTTTTTAACCCTAATGCTCTACATGCAATTGTAAGTGCGCTTGTTGCGGTATTAACTGTAATACAAAATTTACTTTTTACAAATTTACTAATTTCATTTTCAAATTTTTTATTGATGGGTCCTTGTGTGATAAAATCAGATTTTAAAACTTTATTTACCTCTTTTATATCCTTTTTAGTTATTGTTTGCCTACTATAAGGTATTATTTTATATTTTATTTTCATTTGCTGATTGCTTGATTAATCTCTGTAATAAATTTTTTAACTCTATAAATAACTGGATTTTCAGAATTAATTTTAGATATTAATGGTTTTTTTTTTAGTATATAAAAAATATTAGATATTTTAAATTCTTTTTTTTTAACTGTTAACTCTTTAGCTAGTTTATTCATCATAACTAAATCACTAATATAATCTACTGTAAGTCTGAATTTTGTGACATATTTTTTTGGTAATACCACTTGATTATATTTAAAATTATACCGTTGATGTTTAAAGAAAAATTTAAAATACTCTCTGTATTTCATGGGAACATTTTGTTTAAGCACTTTTCTGTATAACGCACTTAATGAACTATAGTTTATAATTTCACCTGCAGTTCCTATTGTTGCGTTTAATGGTAATGTAAAATCAGCATGTTTTTTAAAATGACTCAGTAACATAAAATCCATAACTTCTTTGGAAATAAGTGGACAATCACCTGTGATCCTAATGATTACATCTAATTTAAACTTTTTAGCTGCATCAACATATCTTTTCATAACATTTTTTTCACTACCATAAAAAATTTCAACATCATTTTTTTTTGTGATTTCTTTAATTTTTTTATCATTTTTAGAGTTCGTCGTAGCTACGATAATTACATCCAAAAATGATATCTTTTTAACGTTCTCTATACACAATGTAAGTATATTTTTATTGCCAATTTTTTTAAATATTTTGTTTTTAAGTCTAGATGAGTTAGATCTAGCCATAATTATTGCACCAATTTTTAACTTTTTAATATCTTTAATATTATTTTTCACTTTTTGATTCTATTATATCTTGATTTTCAATTTTAAATATTTTATCGCAAATATTTAAATCTATTTTTGAGTGAGTAATCATTATAATAATTCTATTTTTTTTTAAGTTTGAAATCATATCTAGGATTTCAATTTTGGTAGTTTCATCTAATGATGAAGTAGGTTCATCAAAAATAATAAGATTACTATCAGCATATAGGGCTCTAGCAATTGAAAGTCTTTGTATTTGTCCTCCAGAAAAATTTGCTCCAAATTCAGATATTTTTGTTTCAATTCCGTTTGGTAAATCTTTAATTAATTTTTCTAGTCTTGAGCTTTCTAGGCATGAATTAATCTTGGAAATGTCCATCTCGCTTTCATTGCATCCAAATGCTACATTATTTTTAATTGTACCATTTTGAAGGTATGTACTTTGTGAGACATATGATATTTTCTTATCTGTTCCATTATCTTCTTTTAAATCATTATATTCTACTACACCACTTGTTGGTTTTATTAACCCAGTTATAATGTTTAACAAGGTAGTTTTACCAGATCCCGTTTCTCCAACTAATCCATAAACATTTCCCTTATTGAAAGTTATGTTAATTTTTTCAAATATAGGATTTTTTCTGTCACCATATCCAAAAGCTACGTCTTTTATTTTAATGCTGTTTAGGTCATCAATTCTTGTGTTATTATCTCTTTTATAATTACTACTTTCATTCTCTTTTTTATTTAATTCCGTATAAAGTAACTCCAGACTAGGGATAAATGCACTATATGTGTTTAAAAAAGAAATTAACTTATTAGATACTGGTATAATTCTCATCACGGCGATTGCAAATAAAGTTAACATAATCAATATTTCTTCTTGTGATTTTTCTGAATAAATAAGAAAAAAAATTACTGAAAATAAAAGCAAGACAGCTATCATTTCTATAAATATTTTTGGGAGGGATTGTAAAAAAGTTAATTTCGCAATTCTATTACTATTATCAGTCGCCTTAAGATTAAATTTTTTTTTAAAAAAGCTAGTTTTTTTTAATAATTTTATTTGCAGGATATTATCTAATGATTCTTGAATATCTTTCAGTAAATCAGACGATAATGATAATAAACTTTTTCCCAAATCAAAAAAATATTTTTTTGTAAAAAGAGTAAATATGAAACTTGAAATGAAAAGTGTAAAAAATACAACGCTAGATATAATTGGGTCATATAAAAATAAAACTATAATTACACCTATAAATATAAAAAAATCATTTGCTAATAATAAAAATCTTTCTAAAAAACCAGAATAACTACTACTTAATATGGTTATATTTCTTATTATTTTAGATGAGTCCTTTTCATTCAAAAAATAAATGTAAGGTTTGGACATATACATATCAAAAAAATGAGTTGTAATTTTTGTTCTCATTAGTGCAAAGAAATGTGCTTGATGTCTTGCAGCAATTGCTAAAAAAATTGATTTAACCAAAAACAATGAGATAATTAATACAATTAATATATATTTTGAATTTTTTTCAAATAAAAAATCATTAAAATAAAATATAAAGCTACTTTTTTCACTCATTGATTCCGGATTAAATATTAAATTTAAAAAAGGAAGTATAAGACCTAAATTTAACATTTCGACAAGAGTGCTTAGGGTGAACAAAAGAAATATAATATAGATTTTTTTTGTCTTAAAAAATTTTTGAACATAAAAAAAATAATAAAAAGGTTTAAGATAGCTGTTCATATTTCCATTGGTTAATACTGTGGATGTTTATAATATCTTACTTCTTTATATCTATTTTTAATAAACTTAAAATTTTTTTAGTTAATGGTTCACCTTTAAATAGGTTTTTAGGCACTTTTTTGTTCATAAGTTTATTATAATATTTAGGATGAACACCATTTCCTGGTCTTATTCTTTTAATATTATCTTTTGTAAATTTTTCGCCTTTTTTAATATCATTTGAAATAAAAATTGATCTCCTAAGTTTCCTATTTTTATTTTCACTTTTATTTCTATAGAAAAATTTTTTGCCAAGAAGCTTATATGCTACATCTATATCTTTTCTAAATTCCCCTATTTCTCTTCCTTTTAATGAAAATTTAATATCCAAACCTTCTGTTTGTTTATCTAATGCTATATGTTTTTCTATCACATCAGCTCCACATGCTATTGCTGCAATTGCAACTCTATTATCTAATGAATGATCAGATAAACCAACTTTGCATTTAAATTTTTTTTTTAATATTAAAATATTGTTTAAATTAAAATCTTCTACTTTAGATGGATAATTACTCACACAATATAGAAGAGTAATATCCTTTGCACCATTTTTTTTTGCCACATTAAATGCATCTTCTATTTCACTTAATGTTCCCATGCCTGTAGAAATAATTATAGGTTTTTTTGTTAATGCTATTTTTTTTATCAACATAAGATCAGTTAGCTCAAACGATGAAACTTTATACATTGGTGCATTTAATTTTTCTAAAAAATCGACTGCGTATTCATCAAACGGTGAGCTGAAAATTGTGATACCTATTTTTTTCGCATAAAGAAAAAGCTCTTTATGCCAGTCATAAGGTGTTTTAGCATCATTATATAAATCCCACAATTTATACCCCTTCCATAAACCATTTTTTATTTCAAAATACTTTTTGTTTGAATTGAGGGTCATAGTGTCAGGAGTGTATGTTTGTAGTTTTACTGCATCTGCACCATATTTTTTTGCTACTTTTATTAAATTTTTAGCATTTAAAAAATTTCCCTGATGATTAGCTGATATTTCAGCAATAAAAAAAGGGAGGGAAAATTTCATTAGTGACTAGATTATTTCAGTGTGGATATTTGTTTGGCAATTTTAGAAATTCTTTGATCATCTTTAACAATGTCATTTAGGATTTTTGAAGTACTTTTGTAATCAAGTTTTATTGATAGTCTTAATAAATCCATCCAATTTCTATTATTATTAGATCTAATTTTTTGAATTTTATCAATTAAGAGTAGACTTTTTTTAATTTTGTTATCTAGTTTATTTTTCACTGATTTTTTTAAAATTAAAATTAATCTTCTTTTGTATTTTATTCAAGCTATTTCTATTATAAATCATACCAATTTTTACTGTCGTGTGATCTAATATTTCATAAGTTTGTTTTTTTATCTTATACCAATCAAATTTTTGATAAAAATTTACCATTTCTTTTTCGCAAATTAAAAATGAAATTTTTTTGTTTAAAAGAATAATACTATTATTAAATTTCATCAAAATATTCGAATATTTTTTGTTCCTATATCTCTTCTGAACAACTAATGAGTCAAAAAGTAAAAATTTATATTTTTTGTTAGAGTGTTCAAGGTTTCTTAATCTTAAGGAGGTGT
>MDTF01017258.1_pt1 | contig 26120 bp, 23 predicted proteins | sample 811191 | NCBI WGS metagenome assembly MDTF01 (sample SAMN05326649, study PRJNA326480) | marine metagenome | isolation source: seawater | place: Southern Ocean | collected 2011
AGAAAATCACGATATTCGCGCACTCGTTGATAGCCGCTCTGAGAAAGTGGGGAGAAAGATTCGTGACGCCGAATTAGAAAAAATTCCCTACATGCTCATCGTTGGAGAAAACGAAAAATCCGAAGGAACTGTATCAGTGCGCAAGCAAGGAGAAGGAGATGTCGGTACGATGACCATCGAAGCTTTTGCAGAGCGTATACGCTCTGAAGTTGCTGAAATGATTGCCGTTTAATTAGTGTCTTGAACAAATAAAACGATCTAGCTATAGCAATTCGCAGAAAACGTCGACCCTACCGAGGTAGAGTACGCAAGGAAGATCCACATCGCATCAACGAGCTTATCGAGGTTGATTCAGTACGTGTGGTGGGAGACAATGTTGAGCCATCAGTTATGAAGACTGCTGCAGCTTTAACATTGGCTAATGAATTAGAACTCGACTTGGTTGAGATCTCTCCGAAAGCTGACCCTCCGGTCTGTAGGATAATTGACTACAAAAAGTTTCTATATGCGCAGAAGAAAAAGCAGAAGGAAATCAAAGCAAAACAATCTAAGGTTGTTGTAAAAGAAATTCGATTCGGTCCAAATACAGACGATCACGATTTCCAATTTAAACTTAAGCACGGGCGAAAGTTTTTAGAGGATGGAGCTAAGTTAAAAGCTTATGTGTTCTTTCGTGGAAGAACGATTGTGTTTAAGGAACGTGGCGAGATTTTACTGCTTAAATTTGCAACTGCTCTTGAAGATGTAGGTACTGTTGAACAGATGCCCAAGTTGGAAGGAAAGCGAATGACCGTAATGTTCAATCCAAAGAAAAAATAACCCCTAAAATATCTAAGGCCATGCCGAAGATGAAAACTAAATCAAGCGCTAAAAAGCGCTTCAAGCTAACAGCATCGGGTAAAATCAAGCGAAAGCATGCCTTTAAGAGTCACATTTTGACAAAGAAAGGCACGAAGCAGAAACGCAACTTGACACACAGTGCATTGGTCAGTAAGGCCGATTCACCGAACATCAAGAGACAACTCTGTATCTGATATTACTTAATTCTGGTCTAATTAACCCAGTGCTTGGTATAGAAGCATTAGGCGAGTAAAAGTTACTCGTGCCTTTTCACCAATCATTAAAAACATTTAACCCATGCCTCGTTCATCGAATTCAGTGGCGTCTAGAGCCCGCCGTAAAAAGGTTCTAAAAATGGCGAAAGGGTACTTCGGTGCTCGTAAAAACGTCTATACGGTTGCAAAAAATGCCGTAGAAAAAGGTTTAACTTATGCTTACATAGGTCGAAAACTTAAAAAACGAAATTTCCGTAGTCTTTGGATTATGCGTATCAATGCTGCTGCTCGTCAGCACGGAATGTCTTACAGCGTTTTTATGGGGAAACTCACCAAATCTGACATCGAGCTCAACCGAAAGGTCCTCGCAGATTTAGCAATGAATCACCCTGAAGCATTTACAGCTGTTGTAGATAAAGTGAAATAAACACAGCGTTTAATCTTAAGATTTTTAATTGCTGTCTTTCTATTTAAAAAAGGTCAATCAAGATTCATTTCTGATTGACCTTTTTTGTGTTCTGAAAGAATTGATGAAAGTTTCACAACACAAGTTCATGAGTTCTTGTGCTTTGATGATTTGTAGAATATTCAGAAGCCCAAGTCCTACTTCATGGACTCCAGCACACGGCTTTTAGCCAGTGCGGCTGCAGTGTAGTCAGGCTTAAGCGTGAGCGCTTCTTCATAATCAGAGAGAGCTTCAGATTTCCGATCAAGGCTCTCACGTGCGAGACCACGATTGAATAGTGCTTGATGGTAATATGGCAATACCTCAATGGCTTGACTGAACCAATATTCCGCATCAGTGTAACTGCCCAAGTACTCGAGATAGATAAAACCTTGGTTAAAAGAAGCTGATGCATTAAGACTGTCAATCTCAATAATGTTTTCGTACAAAGAAATAGCTTTATCCAACGCTGTTTTCCTCTCTGCGGGATCATTTAAAAACAATTCCTGGTAGTACATTGCCAGATTGTATTTTGCCTCAACACTTCTGGGCTTTAAAGAAATAGCACTGTTGTAGTAGTCCACCGCCAATGGGTTAGATATCGAAGCATAGGCGATTCCTAAAGCAATGTAACCGTCAAAAAATGATGGGTTTACCTCTACTGATGTTTGGAAAGAGCTCAAGGCATTTTCTAGTTCACCATTTTCTTTATAAATCGTTCCTTTCATCCAATAAGCTTCTGAAATCTGATCATTAATTTTTAAAGCATCATTGATCAGCGTGAAAGCCTCTTCATACAGTTTAAGGTGAATATACATTTCTGCTCTTCGAAGCTTACATGGAATGTGGTCAGGAGCGTACTCTAAACAAACATCTAGGTGGTCGATGCACGGGTCGAATTGACTTAATAGATATAGAGCATCAGCTTTCGCCGACCAAGCTGGACCATAGGTTGAATCAGCATCCAGAGCCAAATCTAGATCTTGAAGGCCTTCTTTAACCCGTCCATTTCGAAGATTCCAGGCTGCTCTATTCCAATAAGGGATAGGAGAGGTTGCATTTTGAAAAATGCTCTGTTCAAAATAATCTGAAGAGTCAGCTGAAACTTGGGTGGAAGAATTGTGGTCTGTGTTCTCAAGGTGTGGAGCGGAGTCCTCCACTCCACACCCGAAAACAAAAAGAATACAACCTAAATATAAAAGTCGAGGCATGTCATTTGTTCGCTTTATTTGCTTGACTTTGAAGTGACCTTTTCCACATCTTTAGAAGCTTTTTTATCTTCTTTAGAAGCTTTTTTATCTTCTTTAGTAGCAGAAAGCGACTCCTTTATTTTAAGTTCAAGCTCTTCGAATAACTCAGGATTGTCATTTAAGAGGTTTCTAACAGCGTCTCGGCCTTGACCCAGCTTCGTGTCTCCATAAGAGAACCAAGAGCCGCTCTTGTTGATGATGTCAGCTTCTACGCCAAGGTCAATAATCTCACCTGCTTTAGAGATTCCCAATCCGTAAAGGATATCGAATTCTGCACGTCGGAAAGGAGGTGCCACTTTGTTTTTAACCACCTTGACACGTGTTCTGTTTCCGAGAACTTTATCACCATCTTTAATTTGGGTAGAGCGTCGGATGTCAATTCTAACTGAAGAGTAAAATTTCAAAGCGTGACCTCCAGTGGTTGTTTCAGGGTTTCCAAACATCACTCCGATTTTCTCACGAAGTTGGTTGATGAAAATCAAACAACAACCTGTTTTGCTTATTGTACCTGTAAGCTTTCGAAGTGCCTTAGACATTAAACGAGCTTGAAGTCCCACAGAAGAGTCACCCATTTCACCTTCGATTTCTGCTCGTGGTGTTAGCGCTGCAACGGAGTCTACAACTAAGAGATCAATAGCGCCAGAGCGAATCAGGTTGTCTGCGATTTCGAGTGCTTGTTCACCATTGTCAGGTTGAGAGATCAGCAGATTCTCAGTATCCACTCCAAGAGATTCAGCGTAGAATTTATCAAAGGCATGTTCTGCATCGATAAAGGCGCAAATACCACCTTGCTTTTGGCACTCAGCTATCGCATGCAATGTGAGTGTTGTTTTTCCCGAAGATTCAGGGCCGTATATTTCTACGACTCTACCTTTAGGGTAACCTTGTATGCCAAGAGCAATATCAAGAGTCAGAGATCCCGATGGAATTACGTCGATCTTCTCCACTGGCTCATCGCCAAGTTTCATTACGATTCCCTTTCCATAAGTTTTGTCGAGACGGTCTAGCGTTAACTGGAGCGCTTTTAATTTTTGTGCTTGTTCTGAAGCCATGTTGTTAGGTTTTAAAGCGAAGGTATATATAGTGGTACGTAATGAATTTACGTTGGGAAGTACTTTTTTTATTCGTCGGTCAAAAGTTTATATCTGCAGATATTTTTAAGCGAAGGCTCCTCGAAAAGTGTCAATTATAGCTTAAATCCAGAAATAATTTCAGATGCGTGGTCTTTGCATGTAGGCTTTGCAATAATTTCAACAATCTTAGAATTTTCATCTATTAAGAATGTTGTTCTGTGGGTTCCGTCGAAAACCTTGCCCATAAACTTTTTCTCAGCCCAAACTCCATAAGCCTGATGGACACTTTTATCTTCATCAGCCAAAAGTTCAAATGCGATGTTGTATTTTTTGATAAACTTAATGTGCTTCGCCTCAGAGTCAGGACTTACCCCGACAATCTTGATTCCGTGCTTCGAGAGCTCAGAATAATTCTCTGTCAGATTGCAAGCTTGGGAAGTACATCCCGGAGTGTTGTCTTTCGGATAAAAATACAAGGCCAATTTCGATCCTGAAAACTCTGATAGTGAGCGGTTAGTGCCGGTAGAGTCAGTGGAAGAAAAATCAGGGGCTACATCGCCCACACTTAATGGAGAAATACATTTTGTCATAACTTAAATTTACGCCTCGTTGCGCAGTACTTTGTGCTTTCTATGTCAAATCTTATCAAGAATACACAAGTTTTTTGTAACGTAGCCTTGCCTGCGGCTCTGCCTCGTGTTCTAACCTACCGTTTGCCAGCCAGTATGTTGGTTCCTGAGGTAGGGATGAGGGTTGTGGTGCCTTTAGGCAATAGAAAATTGACAGGAGTTGTTTGGTCTATCCACACTGACAGCCCTGAAGGATATGTCGCCAAATATTTAGAAGCTGTCGTGGACGACAGGCCTGTTGTGACAAAAGATTTAACAGATTTAATCAACTGGATGTCTGCTTACTATATGTGCTCGATAGGCGATGTTGTCTCAGCAGCCTTGCCTTCGGGGATGAAGCTTGCTAGTAAAATTAGGATTTTGTTGAATCCTGATGGGGGTGATGAAACGGGATTAGGTGACTCTGCTTCATTGCTTTTAGACGCGCTTCATCTCAGAGATGGCTTGAATTTAAAAGAGGTGTCCGAAGTTTTAGGAATAAAATACCCACAAAGAGTTGTGAGATTACTCATTGACAAAGGTCTAGCGATTACCGAGGAAGAACTGAAAGAAAAGTACAAGACCAAGAAGCAAATATTTGTAACCATTTCTAAAGAGGTGTTCGAAGAAGAAGAGGTGTTGAATGCAGAGCTTGAGAAGGTTGAGAAAAGAGCTCCAGCTCAAGCTCGTGCTTTGCTTGCATATTTAAAGATGGCACCTCATGGAGAGGAAGTTCCCAAGAAGTCGCTCCAATCAGTTGCGGATGTAACATCAGCAGTAATTAACAAGTGGGTGCAAAAAGATGTGTTCAAGCTTGTGGAACGAGATATCTCTAGGTTAGCAGCTTATGCAGGTAAGATTCAATCTTTGCCTACGTTATCAATTCCACAAAACAGAGCTTATTCGGAGATTCGAAATTCACTGGTGAAACGGAAACCTGTTTTGTTAAATGGTGTGACAGGCTCAGGCAAGACAGAAATCTACGTTCATCTTATTGCAGAAGCGATTAAAGCTGGGCAGCAAGCTTTGTTTTTAGTTCCAGAGATCGCGCTGACAACCCAACTTATTGCACGTCTTCAGAAATTTTTTGGAGATCAGATTGTGGTGTATCACTCCAGGTTTAATGCAAGTGAGAGAACTGAGGTTTGGCTGAAAGTATTAGACAACAAGAAGGGGTCTTTAATTGTGGGGCCGAGATCTGCTACTTTCTTGCCATTTAAAAATCTGGGACTCATCATCGTTGACGAGGAGCATGAGTCCAGCTATAAACAGCAAGATCCAGCGCCACGTTACAACGCCCGTGATGTTGCTTTGTGGATGTCAGCCAGGTTGAACATTCCTTTGGTGTTAGGTTCAGCAACACCTTCTGTTGAAACTGTTTATCTATCTGCCGAGGGCAAAATTGACAGGGTCAATCTCACTGAGCGGTATTCAGGGGTTATGTTGCCAGAGATTTTTGCTGCCGATTTACAAAAGGAGCACAAGCAACGAAGCATGAGAGGAGGTTTTACAAAGCTCCTCAGGGATGAGATGGATGCAGCATTTAAAGATGGAAAACAAGTCATCCTGTTTCAAAACAGGCGAGGGTATTCTCCTTCTTGGCAATGTGGAGCATGTGGAGACGCCGTGATGTGTGAACGTTGCGATATACCTCTCACGTTTCACAAACAAGGCAACGGACTCCATTGTCATCACTGTGGATATTCAGTAGCGACTCCTCCAGTGAAGTGCGTTGCATGCGGTAGCACATCGGTCACTCCTAAGGGGTTAGGTACGCAAAGGATAGAAGAGGAAATGGCGGATCTTTTTCCAAGCATTAAGGTAGGGAGGATGGATTTGGACACGACAAGATCAAAGAATGCTCACTCGAGAATTTTAGAAGCCTTTAGCAATCACAAATTAGATGTACTTGTGGGTACTCAAATGGTAAGCAAGGGATTGGACTTTAAAGATGTAGGTCTTGTTGGTGTGATGAGTGCCGACAAGATGCTCACTTTTCCAGATTTTCGATCTTTTGAAAGAGCTTATCAAATGCTGACGCAAGTCGCAGGTCGTTCAGGAAGATCTACGACTAGGGGGAAGGTTGTCATTCAAACTTTTTCACCTGATCATTGGGTGATTCAGCGTGTTATCTCCGGAGACCACGATAAACTGGTTGCCCATGAACTTCAAGAACGAAAAAGCTTTGGGTATCCGCCTTTTGTTAGACTCATCAGAATATCTCTTCGTCACAGCGATGAGGAAAGAGTGAAACGAGGAGCCGATGTTCTTGCCTTAAGATTGAGGCAGAGATTCGGAGCAGACCGAATCATCGGTCCAGATACGCCTCCTTTGTATCGCGTAAATGATCTCTATCATTTACAGCTTTTGTTGAAATTCGAACGCAATATCTCTGCAGAAAAATACAAATCGGCGCTCTTGAGCGACCTTGACGATTTTTCAATTGACCCCCGTTGGAAGAGACTCAGAGTTAAAGTTGACGTTGACCCAGTTTAAAGGTCTTCATTCCAGAAATTCCGGAACGAGAATTGCTGCTTATGTGTATGAGGTTAGCGTGAGAAAACCCTTCAGGTAGTCTGTCAATCAACACACTGCTTTTTCCTTCTGGAAGATGCATTGTTGAAACGTTCAATAATTTTCCTTCTAAAGAGAATGCCTTCAAGGTAAAGCTATCTCCACGTGATAGGTTGAAGATGAACTCGCTCCCGAAAAGTTCGATTTTAAGATCATCCCTTTCGCTTACATCAGATGTGTTTTCTCCAGAAAAGTAATGGAAAGTAACTTGGTTTGAGCCACTGTTTGCGACTCCTAAAGTGTTTGTCACTTCATCAAATGAGATGTCAGCTGGACTGCTTAATCCAGAGCTTACAACCGTCTCAGACTCCGAAAAGTCATTGTTGTACTTGGTAATTCTTGCGGGAGTCCATGAGCTGATGTAAAAGTTTCCATCTGAGTCCATATCGATGCCATCACAATTCCCAAGGCCACTTCCGTTTACGAGTGTTGTTAATTCACCAGTAACAAGGTCAATCGCAAGAATGTCAGCATTTCCACCCCAGTTAACAACTACAGCTCTTCCATTTGCGACATCCACGACTACGCCATTGGGTGATGTGCCTGTGTTGTTCACTAGGGTAGACGACGACATGTTTGCAGGGTCTGATGCATCGATTTCAGTAATTTTCCCTGTAGAAAAATCACTAATGATGAGATTTCCGTTGCCATCACTTCCCATTCCATTTAAAAATCCTGTTCCGGAAATCGATGCCATTCCGACAAATTCGGCTGTGGTGAGGTCGTATGCGTCAACTTTGTTGTTGTGAATCACGAACAATGTGCCTTCCATCACTTCCATACCATAGGAAGCATTCGCATTTCCGAAGTAATTCCAAGAATCCCCCATGTCAGATGAACTAAGGAGTGTAGAAGATCCGCAACTGACAAACCAACGCTCGCCTGTAGGGTCATATTCTACTGCTTCGATACCTGAAGGAATTTGTGCAGAAAGTGAGGTGCCTAATAAAAATGTAAAGAGGGTATAAAGTATTTTCATCATTGTGTTTTAGTTTCGGGCTCCGAAGATAGCACTCCCAACGCGAATCATGGTAGATCCTTCATCGACAGCGATTTTCCAATCTCCGCTCATGCCCATAGATAAGGTGTCAAAATCCATTCCTACCAAGGGTTGTATTTCGTCAAAAAGGGTGCGTAAACCTTTGAACTCATGTGCAATTTGAGAATGGTTATCCGTGAAGGTAGCCATGCCCATTAGGCCTCTAATGTTCATGTTGGGGTGATTGAAGGCTTCTCCAGTGTCTAAGATTTTTTTAAAATTATCAGGAGTCAATCCGTATTTGTTTGTTTCGTCTGCGATGTGGATTTGGATTAAGACATCCAACTTTTCCCCTGAGTGTTTACTCAGCGCATCATACAATCGAATCGAGTCAACTGCGTGAATCAATGTTGCAATAGGTGCTACAATTGCTGCTTTGTTCCTTTGTAAATGTCCAATCGCATGCCAACGGATGTCTTCCGGGAGCGCTTTCGCTTTTTCTGCGAGTTCTACTACACGATTTTCTCCGAAATCACGAATTCCTAAAGCATAAGCTTCTTGTAGGACCTCTATGGGCTTGGTCTTGCTCACGGCAACGAGTGTGACATGAGATGGGATTGCATTTTGTATTGAGGCTAAGCCTTCAGCAATTGACATCAATGTAATATTGTAGGATGAGGGTGCATTCCAAACTCGTAAATAAACAGCCCGCTTCTCAACTTGGGTTCAACCCAAGTGCTTTTTGGAGGAAGTGTGTTTCCTGCATCTGCGACAGCGACTATTTGGTTGATGGGCGTTGGATGAAGTGCGAAGATGATCTTGTCCCTTGACGTTTCTGAAAACGAGGTGTCAGAATTTCCTGGAATGTATTTTAATTTTGGGTCATTTCTTGGATCAGAAATCCCCAAACAATTCTTTAAAACATGTTCTCCAAGCCAACCCGCATCAGTTCTAATTCCTGTTTTATCTTCCTGGATGCAAACTCTATAGCTCTTTCCAGAGTTGATAATATCGATGCATCCCGGTTTTTGAACCCGTGATTCGTTTGTTGAAATTTCCGTCACATTCGTCACAGAATCAAGGCCTTCAATCTTCACAATTAATTCATCCAGATCCCCTTTAAAATCACTAACCTGTCTGTGATACCCAAGAATGCTCATTTCTTTGGCTGGCAAGATGTAAGCAAGTATTCTGTCAACTCCCGGTTCATTTGGGTGTCTGTGTCTTAGCTTGATTGAAGAGGCTAACCTGTGGTGTCCGTCTGCCAAATACAATTTATCTAGTGGCCCGAGTGCTTGACTTAAGGTCGTTTCTAATTCGGGATTCACATACCAAATGGAGTGTCTGATAGAATCTGTTGTCGAAAAATCACAATCAGCTTCATTTGCGTTTGTTAAATTTGAAATGCATCTGTTTAATTCAGTTTCTCCTGGGTGATTAGATGGTCTAGCACACAAGATTGGCTCAGCATGGAAACCTACAGTTTCTAAGTAATCGGAGAACAAGTCTTCTCGTTTTTCCAGTGTAAGTTCATGAGTTAACAGAGCACCTTCTTCGCATTTAGGAAGATCAAGCAAAGCAACTATTCCCGTGAAAGAGTGAGTTGGTGTGGTTTGTCTGTAAATGATATAGCATGCGTGTCCTGCACCCTCTAGCCAGCCTTTTTGTAAAAAGGTGTCATAGACTGTTCGGATTTCTCTAAAGTAATCTTTCGTTCCTCTCTTTGCATCTAATTCTTGATCTGTATCTGGGTTGATGACCTGAAGATAAGTATAAGGATTGCGAATCAGTTTGTCTTTTAATTCTTCCTTCTCATAGCTGATATATGATCTTGAAGCTACAAGATGTGCCAAATGTCTTGGCGGCTGAATCAATCTGAAGGGTCTAACGAGATTAGGCATTGCTTTAACCTTTGGTGAGTAAGAAATTGCTTACGCAGAAGCGATTTCTGCAATTTGAGAAGCCAATTCTAAACCAATTCTATCTTGGGCTTCACCCGTTGCAGCTCCTGTGTGAGGAGTCAAAGATATGGCTGGATGAGAAAGTACATCTGCACGTGGTGATGGCTCTCCAACAAACACGTCAAGTGCAGCTCCACCAAGTTTGCCCGAATCTAAAGCACGCAGGAGTGCATCTTCATCTACGATTCCACCGCGAGCTGCATTTATTAAAAGAGCTCCTTGCTTCATTATTTGAAATTGAGCTTCACCAATGACTGCGCTTCCATCTGCTTGTGCAGGAGTGTGAAGACTCACCATGTCAGAGTTTTTTAGCAAATCATCCATTGAGACCAGTGGGCAATCTACAGAGATCGTATTGCCGTTGATTTCAAGTTCTACGACACCATTTGTTGCTCGAAGATCTGTAGCAATCACTTTCATTCCACACCCCAGTGCGTAAGAAGCTAGCGAACGTCCGATTCTTCCAAATCCTAAAATACCTAACGTTTTTCCTCTCAATTCAAAACCTTTGCCGTAAGCTTTCTTTAGTGATTTAAACTCTACGGCACCTTCAATCGGCATGGTTCTGTTGCTTGAGTGAACAGAACGAGAAAGAGAAAACAGATGTCCCATGACTAGCTCAGCTACACTTTGAGATGATGCTGAGGGTGTATTAAAAATAGTAAGTCCTTTGTCCCTGCCGTATTGAACATCAATGTTGTCCATACCGACTCCACCCCGACCCACAAACTTGAGGGTGGGGCAAGCGTCCATAAGATCTTGTCTGATTTTTGTCGCGGATCTTACGAGAACACCATCGATTTTATTTTCGTTGATGTAAGCCTCGAGTTTCTCTGCTTCGATAAATTCTGTAGTGACAATGTGACCTGCCTCTTGAAGAGCTGTAAGGCCTGAAGGGCTAATTCCGTCGTTCGCTAAAATATTCATTTTTTTTTAGATAGTTCTCTCGAATTCTTTCATGACATCGACCAACACCTGAACACTCTCTAGAGGCAGTGCGTTATACATAGACGCCCTGTATCCGCCTATGCTCCTGTGACCATTAATCCCACTGATACCAGCGTCAGTCCAAGCTGCATTGAATTTTTCTTGATGGTTGCTGTCGCGGAGCTGAAACGTAGCGTTCATCGTTGACCGGCTGTCGATTTCAGCGTATCCAGTAAACAATTCGTTTCGATCGATCTCGCCATATATGAGGTCGGATTTCGCATTGTTTCTGGCTTCAATGGCTTCTATTCCTCCAAGATTTTTAAGCCAGCGCAGGGTCAATAAAGTTGTGAAGATAGAAAACACAGGAGGGGTATTGAACATGCTGTCCTTGGAGAGATGTACACCCAAATCTAGGTAGGAGGGGATCTCTCTGCCGGTCTTGCCTAATGCCTCTTTATCTATTGCATACATCACCGTTCCAGCGGGTCCCATGTTTTTTTGGGCTCCTGCGTAAATCAATTGAAAAGGTGTTGAGTCAAATTTCTTGCTCATGATGTCTGAACTCATGTCTGCGATTAGAGGAACTCCCGGTTCAGGGATGTGCTTGTATTGTGTGCCGTAGATTGTGTTGTTCGTCGTGTAATGAAAATAGCTGTGTTTCGTCGCCACCGAAGGTGTGTGTGGTATTGCATTGTAGCCAGAAGCTTTCGAGCTAGCAACAACCTCAATGTTGCCCAGGTGCTTGGCTTCCTTAACAGCTTTTGCGGCCCATGTCCCTGTGTCTGAGTAGGCAGCAGATCCACCTTCTGGAATGAAGTTGTATGCCGCTGTTAAAAAGCCCAGGCTTGCACCACCCTGGAGATATAAAATCTCGAATCTATCTGGGAGGCCTAGTAGCTCCTTTGTAATCGCTCTCGCTTCTTCCATTACGGCAACAAAGGGTTTAGATCTATGGGACATTTCTATCAGAGAAAGACCATTCCCGCCCCAAATTTTAACAGCTTCTGAAGCTTCTTTTAAAACCTCCGGAGGGAGAATACAAGGGCCGGCAGAAAAGTTGTGTATTTTATCCATTATTTAAATATCCGTAAGGCTTTCTATTGATTTAAGTTTCAGTTATTTTCCGCTTGCAAAATCTGTGATATCCTTTGAAAGTGGTTTGACACCACTTTTTAATGAGGCCATCAAACGACCTTTTTCGTCGATTAAAAATTTGTGAAAGTTCCAACGAACACTGTGATCAGCCACCCCGTTTGATGATTTGTTGTTCAACCAAACATAGACTTCACTCATGTCTTTTCCTTTCACGCTTACCTTCTCCATCATCTCAAATTCTACACCATAATTTTTTTGACAAAATGAACCTATCTCTACCGAAGTTCCTGGCTCTTGACGACCGAAATCATTGCATGGGAATCCCAGAATAACAAATGACTCTCCGCCATATGTCTCGTGGAGTTTTTGAAGTTCTTCGTACTGTGGTGTGAATCCACATTTCGATGCCGTGTTTACAACAAGCACTCTCTTTCCACGCAGTTGCTCAAAAGAAAAATCTTCCCCTTCGAGTGTTTTACATGACAAAGAATAAAAGTCAACGTCAGACTGTTCTGTGTTGGTGTCGTATTTGGATATTCCGCCGTAGAAATTCCAAGCGACCAGACCCAATCCTAAAAGGATTAATGCAGTAGAGAATAAAATTGTCATTTTCATAGTTCAAACAGTTAAGCGTGATTTAATTTTCCCGAGGGGAAGTTTATCGAAAATTTTTCTTCGAACAGCAGGCGATCCGCCATCGAATATCCTCGGGTAAGCATACATAAGTAAAAAGGCAAACAGCAAAGATGTTACAATATGGGTGAGAACGAAGATGCTGCGAGAAATTTCTTGAATTTTTATCGCACTTGATAGGTAGTCTTCTATCGGTATGATGTTGATTGTAAATGCTCCTAAAACGACGGTGGTACTTAGACATATTCCAGGAAGAATTTTCGCACTGATTGTATTCACACGAATTTTTAAGCTGAAAAGAAGCCAAAGGGCGACTGCTCCTGTTTGGGCCAATGTGGAAAACGCAACTACCCAGGCAACGCGCAGCACATTTGATTCGGACATATACCACCAAGTTCCTACCCCGACAGAGATTAAAAAGCCAAGCTTGATGACAGCACCTATTGTGAGCTGGTCAGTTGCACGCATTGTCGCATCACCTATTTTTATGAAACTTCTCAAAGCTACGCAGCTGAATAAAATGGTGACAATCGGAACTGCTTCTAAGTAGGACGTTCCGAGTAAAATCACTGTAAAGTCTTCTGCTCTAAAGATTAAAAGAGTGGTTAGAGGGAGTACAAAAAGAACCACACCATGAATGGCACTTAAGACGGTGGATTTAAGTCTGACACGGTTCTCCTGCATCATAGACATGCCGCTAAATAGAACGCTGTCTCCGAGCTTGCCTAGCACGGTGACGGGTAGTCCCATGAGGTAGGACGATCTGTCGTAAAGTCCAGTGAGTGTCCAATTTGAAGTTGTCGCTCCGACAACCATTGTATCTACTTTAGATGCAGCATAATTGATAAAGTTGAACGCTGTGCTTCTTCCTCCATAACCCACCATTTCGCGGAGGGCTTTTTTATCCATAAATAATCCAACAGGGCTTGGAGCAACGATCCAGTAACCAATGCCTAACAATGTGTTTTGCGATAAAAGTGCAATGACGTAGGCCCAAATCCCAGCTCCTTGATACGCTAATGTTAAACCAACAATCAAGTTTCCTACAACCATTGCCGTTGAAGAACAGAAAAACAAGGGCTTAAAGCGCATTTCTTTAATCAGCATGCTTCTCGGAACCACAGAGGCACCTGAAATAATGAAGCTAAGAGCGATCCATCTGAGAACCTCAGTTAGCATGGGTTGGTTGTAAAAGCTAGCTATGAATGGAGCTGACAAATATGTTCCGAAAAAGAAAATGACGCCAAGTAGCAAGCTGAAGACGAAGGCAGTGCGTTTGTGCTCTGTCCTGACATTGGGGTTTTGTATCAAGGCTGGACCAATTCCAACTTGAGCAAACATTTCAATAATCCCTACAACAACCAGAGCAATTGCCATTACTCCGAATGCATCTGTAGGAATTAGCCTTGCGAGAACTGCGATAAAACACAGTTGAAGAATAACTTGAGTTGTAACGTTAACACTCTGCCATTTAAGCGAAGTGCTGAATTTCGGTTCAAGTATTCTATCCGCCATACTACCTCGCGATGCTCACAGCACGTTTTTCACGAATTACAGTCACCCTAACCTGTCCTGGGTAAGTCATCTCATTCATGATTTTTGTGGATATGTCAAGAGAAAGTTGATCAGCATCAGAATCGCTCACTTTTTCACTCTCAACCAAAACTCTAAGTTCTCGACCTGCTTGAATCGCATATGACTTTGTTACTCCAGGATACTCGAGTGCGAGATCCTCTAAATTTCGCAGTCTTTGAATGTATGCATCGACCATTTCACGCCGCGCGCCAGGTCTAGCGCCTGAGATAGCGTCGCAAACTTGAACGATTGGAGAAATTAAGGTGGTCATTTCCATTTCATCGTGGTGAGCACCAATCGCATTTAGAATCTCAGGTTTTTCTCCATTGCGTTCTGCGATTTTCATACCGAGTAACGCGTGTGGAAGTTCACTTTCTTCATCACTTACCTTTCCAATGTCGTGAAGCAATCCAGCCCGTTTAGCCGCCTTGGGGTCTACACCCACTTCTGCTGCCATGGTCGCACATAGATTAGCTACTTCACGAGAGTGCTGCAATAAGTTTTGGCCATAAGAAGAGCGGTATTTCATACGTCCCACCATTCTAACAAGCTCGCTTTTAAGATTGTGAATGCCCAAGTCAATACAGGTTCTCTTTCCGAGCTCCATGATTTCCTCTTCGATTTTTTTAATCACTTTTGCAACCACCTCCTCAATTCGAGCAGGGTGGATACGGCCATCAGTGACCAGTTGGTGAAGCGATAATCTGGCAATCTCTCTTCTTACGGGGTCGAAACAAGAAAGGATAATCGCTTCAGGAGTGTCATCCACGATGAACTCTACTCCAGTTGCTGCTTCAAGTGCCCGGATGTTTCTTCCTTCTCGGCCTATGATTCTTCCTTTGACGTCATCGCTTTTAATTTGAAAAACAGAAACAGAGTTCTCAACAGAATGTTCTGTAGCAACTCTTTGTATCGTCTGAATGACGATTTTTTTCGCCTCGGTGTTTGCCTTCTGTTTTGCTTCGTCTATGATGTCTTGCACCAATGATGCGGCAGTAACCTTGGCGTCTTGCACGGTTTGTTCAACCATGTTTTTCTTTGCATCCTCAGCAGACATTCCTGATATTTTTTCTAAAAGCTCAATGGCTTTCAGTCTATCGTTTTCAATGTCAACAGTCTTTTTTTCAATGGCGTTTAGACGTTGCTTTATCTTGTCCTTGCCTTTGTCAATTTCACTTTCGATCTCTTTGTTTCGTTCAATTTGTTTGTTGAGATTTTTTTCCGTGTTGCGGATTTTATCCTCTCTTGATCGAAGATTAGAATCGAGGTCTTTTCTCTCACTTTTCTGTTTATCTCTTAGCTCAAAGAATTTTTGCTTTGCTTGAGATATTTTTTTTTCTTTAATGCTCTCGCCTTTAAGCTCAGCTTCTCTGATGATTGCTTCCGATTTCGCTTTTAATCCAGCTTTCGAAAACAAAAAACCAGCCAATCCTGAAATTATCGCAATAATTACATAAATTAAAATGTCCATTTGTGGGGTGCCTTGTTGCTTAACTTTTCAGTACGGAGTTGATACGTTGGGTTAGGTCACCGACTAGTTCTAATGTGAATTCTTCTTCGCCTTCTTTGTCAGAAGCCAATTTAGCTTCTAACTTTTCGAGCTGCTTAACACGAATGGAAAGCTGGAGTGCAGTCATCGCAAATAAATCAATTCGGTCTTGAACAGCAAATTGAGATTTCAGTTCAGCAAGTCTTTCATCGATTGCAATGGCTGCGCCCTCAACACCCTCGACCTCCTCAGGGAGAACGGAAAGCGGGTAGGAGCGTCCAGCAATTGTAACTTCGATGGTTTCTTTAGACATGGCTTAACTGATGGTTTATTTATGATAGTAGAGATAAACAAGAGTCGATTTCCTTGACCAAAGCGTCGATTTCCTCAGCCGAAAGGTCGGCAGTGTCGTGGCTTTGAATTAGGGGTTTAGGGGTGTTTTTGCATGCTTCAAGTTCCTTGGTACACTCTTCATTCTCAAGGGTTAACTTTTCAATCTGAAGTAAGGCAGTAGATAGCGTCTCCTGAAGCTCATGAACACGAGCTTTGAATGTCTCTTCATCTGCTTTACGTCCAGCACTTTCCACATGAAATCGCTGTAGCAACTGTTCTGTTGCTTCAACAAGTTTAATTGTGGAATCTTGGAGTGTAGACATAAGGTTTGATAACTTAACAAATATACGAAAATGGCATTAATGATTTTCAATTTTTTATATGATTAACACGCGTTCAATTTGTAGTTTTACATCATGCCTCGCTATCACCTTTTGTTTCTCATTTTCACAGGCTTTTTGTTGCCTTTTTGTATTTCGGCACAGTCACTGCCAACCATCTTCTCCACTCAATCAGGTATGGTCGCGCCTCTTCATATCCCTCTGATATTAAGTGGGAATTTCGGTGAGTTTCGAGGCGATCATTTTCACACAGGACTTGATTTTAAAACCCAAGGAAGGGAAGGGTTTCCAGTTCTAGCAGCTGCTGATGGGGTCGTGTCACGCGTGAAGGTGAGCCCCTGGGGTTATGGTCATGCTTTGTATTTGAAGCACGCAAACGGGATGACCACTGTGTACGCTCATCTCTCTCGGTTTGCCACACCGATTTCCTCTTGGCTTTTAGAGCGACAATATTCAAAAAGAGTGTTCAGCACAGACAGTCGCCCAGGGACTGATGTGACGTTTTCAGCAGGAGACACCGTAGGTTGGAGTGGGAATTCAGGGTCTTCTGGCGGGCCGCACCTTCATTTTGAAGTCCGTGATGAGAACGAACGCCCCATCAATCCTTTGCAATGGGCTTTCAATATCTCGGATTCGAAATCTCCTACATTGGGGTCGCTCCGGGTGATCCCTTTAGATTCTCAGGGGCTAGAAAACAGATCTGAAACAGTTGAAGTTGGCTCCAAGGGCGTTTTTAAAATTCCCGCTGGCAATGTCCGACTTGCTGTAGAAGCAAATGACCAACTCAATGGAGCTTTGAACATTTGCGGTATTTATGCCATTGAGGTATTCATAGATGGTGATTTGTATTCTTCACTTTCCATTGACACGCTTAACTTTTCCACAAACAAAGACATGAATGCTCACTCTTATTATCCGGAGTGGAATTCTTCACGGACTCAGATACATCGATTTAAACCACTTCCAGGCAACCGATTGTCGATCTACAACTTCACCTCTGATGCAGGGCTTTGGGTTGTTGAAGATTCCACAATGAACATTTTTGTAAAATGTAGTGATGCGCATGGGAATATTGCTACAAAGGAATACACTCTTTTGGGGGTTACCGCATTAGATCAAGAGACACCTCATGCTCAAAATTCAGGTATCTTCAGACCTGCTATTCCATCAACAACAACAGCTTTAGCCCATGGTGGGGTTGAAGTTATTTGGCCTAAAAGATCCTTCTACAGTAGAGAGACTGCCAGTCTGCAAGTTTTTGAAAGTGGTGAATTTTCAATCGGTCCAGAAGATGCAGCATTGGCGAAACCTTTTCGCGTGAATGTCAAAAACCTCATGGTTAATTCTTCGAAATGGGTTGCTGTTCGGCTTTCTGAAACAGGCGACAGATTGGGAGTGGAAATCTGCGAATCTCAGGAAGGCTTGGTGACCTTCTCCACAAGAAAAATGGGCAGATATATTCTGGTTCAGGATACGGTTCCTCCTAGGCTTTTGCCTAAGTTTTCTGCGAGCCCCTTGGTGTCGAATGGCAACCTTGTATTTCACCTTGAAGACGCGCTTTCAGGAGTCTCCAGAGTGGAGGGATTTATAGACGGTAAGTGGGTACTTTTACGTTGGGATCCTAAGAAAAAAACAGCTGTTTATCGTGCGTTAGATTCACAACATATTCCTGGTGTTAAATCTCAGATAACGGTTCGGGTTGAAGATGCAGTAGGGAATGAATCCTTTTGGATTGGAACTGTGGAAATGTCGAAATAAATTCTCTTTGTTACTTCCTTATTGTGCTGTAGTCAAGGTAGTATAAAGCCTTAATAGATAATGAGTTAACAAACGTCTCTTCAAGCATTTGTTCCCAATTATCAAAGTACCCAGACGGCAGTTGTTCACCACGAGATTGAAGCGTATTTTTCCAAACAACACTTAATTCACTGCCTGGTGTAAATTGCCATCTGAATCCAATGTCAACACTCCAAGCATTGAAATTCACATCGTATTCTGAGGAGTTGTCAGAAGCGAGATCGACAAGATCTGTTTCGTAGAGCTCACCGTCCAGTCCCAGAGCATAAAATGTAAGGTAATCTACTGTACTCCAATAGTGTCGAACTCTAACATTAAAGCTCGACCTGTTGGACAAGATATAGGAGCCGGACAACACGTGTGTTTCACTCTTGTTGTCACGTGATCCAAAGATGCTTGTTGTCTCAGGGATTATGCCCAATGAGGTGGTGGTTGCAAAACCCAGTTCGTTAAACTGTCCTTGGTAACTGTAGATGTATGAAAAGGACAATTTGTCATTGATTCTAAATCTAGGTTTCAATCTTACATCAGCACCATTCCAATCGACGCCCTCGGTGAATGCCATGCTGCGAGCAACTCTTACGTCGAGCGCAATTTTCTTCCTGTAATCGGAAGAGAACACCAAATCGGCATTTCCCCAAGAAGGCAAGTTGAAATAATACCCATCAATGCGAGGTTCAAAAAAATCAACGCCTCGAACTGGTGCTACAGAAAACCCTGCACGATAAAACTGAAATCCTTTTGTGAGAGCACCCATTTCTGATGAAACCGAGAAATCGGTAAATGTTCTTGGAGCGTAAAGTTGAGCGTGCGAAATTTCTACGGACGAGAAAAGGCGAAGAAATCTACCAACAGGTTCAACGATTTTGTATTCCATATTCAATTCATTGAGCACTTCATTGGGTGCGTCTAAATATCCCAAATCGTTGGGGTCGTAAAATTCACTTTGTTCAAGGTGAAGGGCACTTAAGGTAAAATTTCCTGAGAGCTTTTCTGTTCCCAGCGCCCATTTGTGCCCCTCAGCACTAAAGAAAGCTTGCCCATACAAAGATTGCGAATTCTTTTTGTTTCTAAGTTCATAATCTATTCCTTGAACTAGAGCGGACTCTTGGCCTTTTGTAACAAAGGTGCTTATTGCATGTATGTATCCGTTGTTGGGGAGGGTTTGGTCCAATACAGCTACGGAGTAGGATGTTGTGGGTGCGTTTTCAGAGGTGTCTCTTTCAACAGCATCGATGGCAAATGCTTGCAATGCGCCAACTCCGAGCCCTCCTTTTGTTCTGCCTGATAATTTCGTGGCATTAATTAATTGAAGATTTTCTCCTATTCTTCGACTGTAAAACAACCCGCTTTTGTTAAAGAGTTCAGTTCCTTCAGTGAAAAATGGCCGGTTGTCCTGAAATTGGATTTCATATGCACTTAAATTAAGAACAAGATTGTCAGCAACCACTTGGCCAAAATCTGGAATGAGTGTCATGTCTAAGGTAAAGGCGTCTCCTATTCCTGCCTTAAAGTCCAGCCCCCCGTTAAGCCTCGTTCCAAAACCTCCTTCTTCCATGTTTTCTGCATATGTCGAAATGTATGGAAAGAGCGTTATTCTTGGGGGGGGGGTGATGTCACGAAATCCATGAAGTTCACCGGTTTCTCTAAGTCCTTCTACCGTACTTGTGGGGTCCATGGGTTCCCAAACCGAAAACTCTCTCAGTCTACGAATTTTTCTGTAGAAGTTAAAGCCCCAAATGACTTCTTCGGATTTCACCATTTTTGCAAATCTCAAAGCTGACCAAGGGATTTTAAACTCAGCGGTCCACCCTTGTTCATCAACAACAGTCTGCACATCCCAAACAGCATCCCAATTGAAATCTTTTCCAGTAGGGGAGATGTTGACATCAACTAAGATTCCCGCCGGTGTGGTGGAAAACGCGACTCCATTGATGCCGTCATTGTATGGTGACAGTTGTATTCCGAATTCGTCAGAGTTCTTGATCTCATCTCTGGGTGAATATTGCATCAAAATGGAGTCGGGCGCAGTGTCGAACATTCGTGCACCTAGATAGATTGCTTCATCATCGTACAGTATTCTGAGTACGGTTTTTTGTGAAGATTTGTAACCTGGATTTGGAGAATATTGAGTTAAACCAGAGATCACTTCTGCTTCTGCCCACTCCATTTCATTCAGTTTCCCATCAATGGCAATTTCACCTGCTTGGAAGCTTGCATTGGCAACTCTCTGCGCATTTGTTTGGTCAATGAGAAAAAATATGCTGGCTGCAAAGCAAAATAATTTAACGATCGTATTCATCGATAAATCTTGTTTTTATTCAGCCACCTTTGATACTTTCTCGCATTTTTAAGATGGTTTCGGTAGTGCTTTTCAAAAACGTGTTTCCCTGTAGCTCCCGGTTCTGCGCACATGTATAGGAAAGTATGATCTGTGGGGTTCAGAACAGCATCGATGTACGTTGGCTCTGGTGTTCTGATCGTTCCGGGGGGGAGTCCTGTATACATGTAGGTATTGTAAGGAGAATCTATCTTTTTGTGTTTGTCTAGCACCCGCGTGATGCTTAGGTCATTCCAAGCATAAATTAATGTGGGGTCAGCCTGAAGCGCTTGACCAATTTTCAACCTGTTGAGATAGAGCCCAGATACAATAGGAGCTTCCGAGAGAGCAGATGTTTCAGCTTGCACAATAGAAGCTAGAATGACGACCTCTTCAGCGGAAAGTTTTTGTTTTGTTGCTTTCTCGAGTCTTTCTGAATTCCACCAAATGTTGCTTTCTTTAAGTAGTCTTTTGACCGCTCCTTCGGCATCTGTTTCCCACCACATTTCGTAGGTGTTGGGAATGACTTTCCATCTGATGCTGTCAGGGCGAATTGCATTCAAAAGTTCTAAACTGTCTGCAAAAATGTGCATCGAAATTTTTCCTGCAATGACCTCGAGATCTCTTCCGGCAGGAACAACAACTCTAACCGACTCTCTGTCGCCTGTGGCGAGTTTGTGAGCAAAATCTCCAATGGACTCACCCTCTTTCAGTTCATATTTACCAGGGATCATACGCTCACTCCAACCTCTCCACGATAAAACCCGAGTAAGTCGATCTCCATGCCCGCCCAAACGATCTACTTCCTTTTCAAGATACATCAAGTGCTCTTCTGAGGTTTTGTTTGGTTCTAAATAGAGTGTGATGCTTTCAGATTTTTCAGGCAACAGGGAGACAAACCAATGTCCATATATTCCAAACACACTAATGATCGACGCTAGTTTACCCAGCCCACCAAGGATGACTAACGGCAGACCGTATTTTTTAATATACTTTTTGAGCATCTTTTTTGTTCTTTTAGGCCACGTTGTTTCAATAAATCAGCTGCATCAATACAACATCTTCCCACCCTTGGACCCCTTTAGTCCACTGCTTTCTAACTTCAGATTCTTTGTATCCGGCTTGTAGGAAAAGTTGTCTACTGGCTTTGTGTTCCGAAGGTACTTCAGCATAAATCTGGTGTAACCCCAGATGCAAATCAGTATAATTTGAAATCAGAGCAAGTCCCTCTCTAGCGTGTCCTTTTCTTCTTTCTTCGGCTTCTACAATCACACCTATACCAGCTCTCAGATTTCGGACATTAAAATCATATAGATCGATCGATCCAACAGTATGCCAAACTCCTTGCGGGTTTTTGTGTTCAAGCATAAGTCTCAATTGCGTATCACGATAAAGGTCGTGATCCCCTGTTGCAAACTTGAGTAAAGTAGCTCTGCTAAAAGGTGTTATGCTTGACCCCAGCCACCAGTTTTCCGAGTTGTTTTCCCATTTTAGAAGTAGGTCAACATCTTCCGGCTCCAGAGCTCTTAATCGATGTGTAGCATTCTCTAGCATATTGCAAAGTTACTCTCCTTATCTTGCGCTTAAACGAACAAATATGAATTTTAATTCATTTGCTTTATGGAAATAAAAACCACTTTTATTGACGGAATTCTTTTGCTTCGTCCTGCGGTATATCATGACAATAGGGGCTGTTTTTATGAATCTTGGAATGCCCAGAAATTCAATGAAGCTACGGGCAAAGAATGTCAATTTGTCCAGGACAATCAGAGTGTTTCAAAAGCGGGCGTGCTTCGAGGTCTTCACTATCAGGTTGCTCCCTCTGCACAAAGTAAGCTTGTTCGAGTTTTGTCAGGTTCAATCTTAGATGTAGCGGTTGACATCCGACCGGATTCAAAAACTTACGGACAACATTTTTCCGTCAGAATCGATTCAGATTCAAGATGGCAATTGTGGATTCCTGAAGGTTTTGCCCATGGGTTTTTAGCTCTGGAGAATGATACAGAGGTGATGTACAAGTGTACAGCTTTTTATGATCCATCTTGTGAGAGGTCTTTGCAATGGAACGATCCAGATCTTCTCATTGATTGGGGTGCTTCATCTCAAGATATTTTCATGTCGGACAAAGATTCTGCTGCAACATCTTTTAAAGATTTGGAACGTTAAGGTGTGCATAACCATTTGATGTTTTTGCGTCTTTTTTTTTGTTTGTGGATGTAACTTTCGATCCATGTCGAATGCCTTCCTCACCACAATTTTAATCAGTGTCTCTAGCGTGCTATTCATAGCAGCGATTTCGCCGGATTTTTCATCTAACTCTGTCAATGATGTTCCGCAAAGTGTGGTTGTATCTCCCCACATTCCTCTAGATGTGTTCTTAGCAGGTGAGAAGGTGCCTATGGAATCTTTCGGCGTGAAAGAGAACTTGGATAGGGAGCTAATCATTAATACCTACAGGCACAGTTCAACACTTTTATATCTCAAGAGAGCTTCCAGATGGTTTCCTGTGATCGAGCCTATTTTAGAAGAAAATGGTATCCCCAACGATTTTAAATACCTAGCTGTCATTGAAAGTGGTTTGACTCAAGCGATCTCGCCAGCCGGTGCTAGAGGGTTTTGGCAGTTTATGAAAAAAACTGCGCCAGAATATGGGTTGGAAGTAACCTCAACAGTAGATGAAAGGTGCCACGTTGAGAAAAGCACGTATGCAGCCTGCTTGTATCTTCAGGAGTCTTATGAGAAGTTCGGGAGCTGGTCTTTGGCAGCTGCATCTTACAACATGGGGATGTCTGGGGTAGAAAAAAGATTAGAATCTCAGGGTGTATCTCACTATTGGGATCTCCACCTCAACAGTGAGACAAGCAGGTATGTATATCGCATTCTTGCCGCTAAGCAGGTGTTGTCAAACCCTGAAACATATGGCTTTCAATTGATGGAGAATGACCTGTACTTCTCGCATGAAGTTAGAAAAGTTACAACCACGGAAAGCATCGAAAGCCTGAGTGATTTCGCTTTGAAAAACGGATCCAATTTCAGAGAATTAAAGGTGTTAAATCCTTGGCTAGTCAAATCATCTCTGGATGCCAGCCTAGGAAAATCTTATACGATTTTCTTTCCGAAAACAGTCACTGAGTAGGCTGTGGTTGTCGGTTTTCGAGCTGTTCGTTTTGCCCCTTCTAGATCTTCTTCAATCACAGCGTTTGACCCAGGAGTTCCCGGAGAAAACACCTCATGTAAATCACGAATCGCACCAGCGGGGACCCCCTTGGTGTGAAATGATGTTAGCAAGCTATCTCTTGAGTGAAGCACAGCTAAATCCTGTAATTTTTTTGTGAGATGATGCCTGTTTTTCACCCTTGATTGGTTGTTGCAAAATCTCATATCTGTTTCTAATTCAGAACAGCCCAGAATTTTACACAAAGCAGAAAATTGTGCATCACTTCCCACTGCAAGTACAATGTTGCCTCCTTCAAGTTGCAGTTGCTCACCATACGGTGCAATACTTGGGTGAAGTGAACCCTGGCGTTGAGGTACATTTTCATTCATGAGGTAGTCCGTCGCTTGATTCGCCAGAGCAGAGATTCCACTTAATTCAAGACTGACCTCAGCAAACCAACCTCTCGCACCTTTTTCTCTCGCGTAAAGCCCGCTTAATGCTGCAGAGCGAATTTGGTGGGAAGCAAGAATATCCATCATCGCAACCGGCATCTTGGTCGCTTCTCCATTCTTTTCTCCATTCATATGCATAAATCCAGTCTCAGCTTGAACCACCACATCATAAGCCAATCGTTCTGGTTGGGAAGCAAACCCCACGAGTCTGATATGAATCAGTTGAGGAAATGTTTCAGCAATTTTTGCAGGAACTAGCTTAAACTTTACGAGATCAGATTCCTTGAAGTTCTGCAGCAGGATGTCACATTTCTGTAATTCTTCAGAAAGCCAAGCCTGGCCTTCTTGTGTTGTCAAATCGACGCGACATACATTTTTGTAAGTGTTTGCTGCTGCATAGTAAGCCGATGTTGAATCCTCTTCCTCTTCGTTTCCAGATTTCCAAGACCGTGTGATATCCCCAAGACTGGGATGTTCCACTTTCACTACAGTTGCTCCTCCTTCTGCAAAAAACGATCCTGCCAATGGTCCCGCTAGCACACTTGCCAATTCAAGGACTCTAAGTCCCTCGAAGGGTTGATGTGCGTTTATGTTAGACATCTTGTTTCTTGAGCATTTCAGCATAAAGACCTCCCAGTTCAGAAAGCTCTTGGTGCGTGCCTCTTTCTGTAATTGTGCCTTTGTCAATCACAAGGATTAAATCAGCACCTTGAATTGTGCTGATTCTGTGGCTTACGATTAATGAGCTTCTGTTTACCTCATTTTTATTCAGACTTTTTAAAATGTGTTTTTCAGTGGTGATGTCCACAGCAGAAAGACAGTCATCTAAAATGAGGAGGTCGGGCTCGCGAATTAATGCTCGTGCGATACAGATGCGTTGTTTTTGTCCACCGCTCAAGTTGACGCCACGCTCACCTAAAATCGTATCGTAGCCATCCTTGAAGCCTTCGATGTCTGAAGCGACACCTGCAGCTTCTGCAGCTTTGTGAATCATTTCCCGGCTTGCACTTTCTCGCCCAAAGGCGATGTTGTTGGCAATGGTGTCTGAGAAGAGAAATACATCTTGGGGAACATATCCAGTTCTCTCACGAAATTTCCCCAGATGTAAATCTACAATGCTGTTGTTTAAGAACTCAATGCTGCCAGAATCCGGATCCATCATTCTCATTGCAAGTTGGGTAATGGTCGATTTCCCACTGCCTGTTCTTCCAGTAACCGCAACTGTTGATCCTGGTTTAATGGTGAAATTCAAGTCTCTAACGGCTTCGATTCCTGTTTCTGGATATGTAAAACCCACGTTTTTAAATACAAGACCTGCATGGTCGCTTGGGTCACCCACAATGGTTCCAGAGACAACATCAGGCTGAGTGTTGAGAAAATCTAAAATTCGGGCCATTGATGCTTCGGCCTTTTGAACCAAAGAGGTAACCCAGCCCACGGAAGCAAATGGCCAAGTGAGAAGGTTTACATAAAAGATAAACTGAAAGATTCGCCCTATTTCGAGTGAACCTTCGATCACCTTCAGGCCACCGACGTAAATGGTAAGAACGGTGCTAAGACCCACTAGCAAAACCAAAATAGGGATGAAAAGCGCTTCCACCTTGACAAGCTCTAGAGAATGTTTTTTATATTCATCTGACACATTTTCAAACCTGTCTGACGCCTTGGATTCTCTGTTGTAAGATTGGAGAACTCGAATGCCTGAAACATGTTGCTGTGCGAATGATGTCAGATCACTCTGCGTACTCGCTACCGTATCGCTAAGCTTGTTAATCTTCGAGGATATAATGTAAATCCCAACTGACATCAGGGGGAGGGGGAGGAGGGTATAGAGTGTGAGTTCAACGTCAATGGTCACCATGACCCCCACAACAAGGATGATCAAAGCAAACAGATTAATGGTATACATCACTGCTGGCCCCATGTACATCCTCACTTTGCTGACGTCTTCACTTATTCGGTTCATTAAATCTCCTGTGTCGTTAGATTTATAGAAATTTGCATCGAGCACAGAATAGTGTTCATAGATTTTTTTCTTGAGACTGAATTCCAT
>MDTF01009156.1_pt1 | contig 26117 bp, 27 predicted proteins | sample 811191 | NCBI WGS metagenome assembly MDTF01 (sample SAMN05326649, study PRJNA326480) | marine metagenome | isolation source: seawater | place: Southern Ocean | collected 2011
TAAAGATGCGGGGTAAGGTTGGGGGTGATTTTACTAGTAAATAATTATAGGTTTTGAGGTGGCTAGTGCGGACACACTCACCAGTAGCAGAAGTACTACCCCACACAGTCCGGAGCTGAAGGGGTCTATGACTTGTATAGAGTGTAAATGCTCCATGCCAGCAGCAAGCATTCCCTGCGCTTGACCGTTAGACCCTAAAGGGTGTGAAAAGGTATGTACAAGAGGTACACTACTATCTTTAAAAATGTTTCACCCGTACCCAGACAATTGGTTAGCTCATGACTGAGGGTAGCCCACTTCGACTACGTAAGTACTTAAAGACGGGTAGGTTTTACCTAAATCCGATAAGGTCGCCAAGAGAAACGTTTGGGAATTATCGGCGACCTGACGCCATACCGTAGAGGCTTGGTTTGTTGAAAAGTAGGTTACGAAGAATACGAGAACAATTAGCGTGTGATTGAGTGCTATACGAGACTTCGGGCATCGGACCAGTAGCGTGTGGGGTAGCGTATACAAGGCGGTGGTTAGCAAGTACGCAGTAGGTAAGGTAACTAACGAGGGTCTATAAAGTAGGGTAACGAGGGTTAATACCGATACTGTCGCATAATATGTGGATAAGTCCGGTAAGTTAACTAGGTTAATACCGACTATTGACCAGCTGAAGTTATTAAGTAGGCTTGCAAAGCTCAGTCCCGTAGAAACTAGGAGGACAAGTGCGAAAATAACCCGGCTCCGCAAAGCTCTCACACTTAGAACAGGCTGAGTGTTGTCCCAAGCCGAAGACAAAAAAAGGATCCTCAGCTTAACGCACCAAAGCAAGAGTGAGGTGATTAGTAGTAGTAATAATAACTGGTAGGAGTCTACGAACTGGTCAACTTTCGTACCAAAGTTATGGGACACTAAGTCGAAATTCAATTGTATAAAGAGGTACAAAATTAATACCACTGTCATAAATGCTTGTATGGTTAACTGTAGTGTGTGGGGCGCGTGCTTCAGTATCTGACGATGGATAAACTGTGTAAAAAAGATCATAACCACCAAGCCAAAAACTTCCGACGGATCCCAATTTCACCAACCACCTCACGAACCTTCTTGCGCGGCTCACCAGCTACCCAAAAATAGAGTGAATGTTATGTGAGTTAGTTGGTCTTGGGAGAAAGAGTACTGGCCTGCAAGATCCGCCGAAACTCGCAGTTGTGTATGGCTCGGCGCAGCCGTGATACACCAATAAATAACGATAATGCCTGAGATTGTACTATAGAAAATAAATGGGTGATATTTATTAACGCTGTTAGTTAGTAAAATATTTCAGCTTTCGCCACGGTAAAATGGTAGGCCTGTGACGTTTAAAACCTGGTAATCCACTAACGTGCATGAGTAAGTTAGGAGTAGCATCGACAAGATTATGTAATTTAAGCGGGTGTGATATGTGCGGAAATATACCGCCACCAGTACTAATAAGAGAACATACGAGGGTAGGTACCAAAAACTAGTCCATACAAAATACAAAACACTTCCGTAAAAATCCGCTTGAGGTATCCGCGAGTAGATATCAGCTTCGTTAGAGTAATAGCCTGTTAAGGTGATTAGCTTCCAAAGGAACCCGTATAGAACCAAAATTGACGAGGAGTTTTTAATGTTATTATAGAAATTAAGGGTTATAGGGTTGTAAGCGTAGTAAATGTGTCCGACAGGTGGTCTAACGGCAACGTAATAGTTACCCTTAACGAGACCGTAACCGTGTTTAACTGTGAGCACGTACCGCATAGTCCTACCCACACGCAGGCCCCATAACCTGTTATAGTGTATACAAAGTTAAATACAAGTAGTATGTGGTAAAACCAAGACGTAGGCTGGGTCCACTGTGTGTGCCTCCAGAAGGTGTAAATGTTGCGATTCAAATGCTTAAATAAGGAGCTTTGCGTATATAGAATTATCATGGTAAGCTGAAAAGAATGGGGGTAGTACGGAAAGTAGTTCGAAAGAAAATCAACCTCCGGCAAAGAAAAGAATAAAATGGAGTGCTGAGATGACCAAATGTAAGTACTCGGCTAGAAAAAACATCAGAAGCATGGGACCGTTATACTCTGTCGAATAGCCCGCTACAACTTCCGACTCCGTTTCCGCGTGATCGAAGGGCGCCCTTTTTGATTCCAAAAAGAGGACCACAACAAACCCTGATGCGGCCGGCGCGTATACTAATAAGTATCAATAACCTGTTTGTGTTAAGACAAAGTCGTGAAAGTTCGCTGATTGAGAGCTGAACACTAGGAGAGAGTACAACACTGTTATGAAAATGTCTAAAGATATCATATGTACTAACCCCCTAACAGTACCTATAATCGCATAGCGTGACTGACTTAGTAAACCAACTGCCGAAAAAAAGATATTTGAAAGAAGTATTAGAATGAGGTGGTAAAGAACCATTGAGTCTACTGAGTCCACTAAAAACATACTGGGGCCCCAAATAAAGTTAAGGGCGAATAATAGTTGGGTCGTGAACAATAGTGAAAGGAAAATCGGTGCCATTACGGTAGCAGGTCTAGGGATCAGAAAAATCTCCTTTGTTAACATTTTAAAGAGGTCTGCAAGTATTTGAAACGCCCCATTACGGCCCATTAAAGTGGGGCCCATACGACGCTGTGCAAAAGCTAGTAACTTACGTTCGGTGAGGACAACAAATAATGTCAGTAGTACAACCATTAAAGAGGACAACAATGTGTTTTCATTAAGCAAAATCTAAAATATGCAGGTAACCTACCTTAGTCACCTAAAACTGGTTGAGCAGCTCGTTATATTACTGTATTTTATTGGCAGTTCCCAAACCCACTCAACCCACGTACCCTAAATAGGCGGGCGACTAATGCTTTTTAGATTTGGCCCACGTCCTTACAGAAGCAGACGTGCGTTGTTGAGACTCCATGTTCTGGCAACGAACGAAGAAGCCTGTGTCGGCGCGAGACAACAAACCCATATGTACAACTTGAGTAAAGTTTAAGAAGGCGAATATACGCTGTATCATAAAGCACATAAGAATTGATGCTACTAAGCCGAAAAATAAACTAAAGTTTACGATGAAAAATTCGAAACTATTAAGTAAAAAGTAGGTCTCGCGTAGTGTATTCAGGTCGGTGACTTCGTTTGTATTCGATATTAGCATGTAATCAACGTAACTTACCTTAAAAAATCATGTTTTCGAGAGGTCCCCGTAATATGATGTATCAGCGGTCGAAGCAAAGTAGTAAAGGAAGTAGAGTGTAAAGGTTGAGAGTAGGTACATAAAGACAAAGTGTCTTGAGGAGAGGTCGAATTGTGATTTTTGGAATAGAAACGATGTGAAATGTAATATAAAAATGAAAAATACAAGACCGACTCCCAAATCTATGACCCACAAAAACCCTATATAAATGTCAGCGTCGTTGACAAGTAAGAAAACTCCGATAAGGATGAGGTAAATACCTCCAGTGTATAGTAGCATCATCAGATTAGTGCTTACTAAATAGCACATTACTGCGACAAGAATTAAGATCTCTAAGATAAAGGCGTCATTAAATAACATACATACTGCGTGTAACATACTCCTGGTAAATCGAGTCCGCCTTACAGTAATACGAGCGGCCACACTAATACCACTATAAAAAATAAGGATAGTAGTACAAAAATCGTGTAGGATAGCATTTCGGAAACATTTGCGACCTCAAAAATACTATTAGAATGTCCGGGCCAGATAAGATTATCTAGGTATAAACGTACGACCGAGTCAAACACCAACCGCTCACTGAACAAAAAGCCGGTATATATAACAAAACGACGCACTCATGCGTCAGCAGTTTTTTTTTGTAGAAAATCGAATAAGAAGCCGTCACCTCACATATTCTCGTTACGCACGTAATAAACAGTTATAAAAGAGGATTTTTGGATAAAGTTATCCCAAGTATTATAGGCAACTCCGTTTTTTTTTAGTAGGAAGTTTAGCATTGCTTTGTATAAGGTAGAATTAGTTAATAAGAGTTTAGTGGTTATGGTAGGCATAGAAACCCCGTTAATCAGGCTTAGTGTATATTATTTTTCGAAAACCTCAGTTGTTGAGTCGTCGTTTGCAGAAGCAGTCCGGGTGAATAATGTACGGTAGGAATAGGAACTAGATTTACGCATTAAAGTTTGGCTGAATTGGAAAATATAATGGTCGAATAAGTCCAGGTGATGAATCATCCACCCTAAGTATAAATAACAGAATTGGTAGGACATTTTAACTCAAGGATTTCCGACGTAGCCACCTTCGGGGTCATAATAATAACGACCGCAAGGTAACATACTAGCTGTACAATAAAGTGACATCATAAAAAATACGAAAAAGCTGGTTTGTAGTAAAGAGTTTTGCATTGGGATAGCAGAAACGTATTTATGAAATACGTTATAGCAATTATAAATAACCGGTAAGGCCGCAAGTAAAACGAACCATAAACCCATCCACATGAGACCTTCATAATGGGTAGGCGAGATAACCAAAATACCCATTAGAGGACGGAAATATCAGTGGGGTGCGACTCCGTAAAAACGAACTTCGTCCAATTCAGAAATATTTCATCGTTCGAAAAAGAAATAATTAACGGTTGCTCCGTTAAAGTGGTGTAAAAAGAAATAAACGAAGACGTAAAGAGTTCAGTAAGATGCGTCTTGAATTTCTTTAAGGAAAGCATCGTAGAACCATGAGACGTAAGATCCGGACTTATCTTCATAGGTCGCTTCTCCACTATCAGTATCCCAAGACTCGTGACAGAACATAATGTGTAACTTAACGAGGTACAAGTAATACCAAGGTGTAAAATAGTGTAAGATCATTAACCTCGTTAATTGATCAATGTTTAAGTGCTTATTGGTAAATATAATATAGTATGTTTTATAGATATTATTAAAAACAGACCAAAAAATATTCGCAATAATAGTTAGGGTAAGGTCACTGAGGTGGGAAGCACTGAGAGAGATTCCTAATGCAATTATGTAGTGGAATCAGACAAAGGCGTAAGCTCCAAGCATTCAACCGTCAGATTCCGATGTAACATAATTTTTAAGGTATATTTTCTTCATGATGTGCATATAGGAAAGTACCATTAACGTGTCGACGCCTCTTACGTGCATGTAAAAGACTTCGGCACCGAAACGAGTATCGTTAAACATCTCTTCTCGCAGTTCAACAACTAATCCGGGCTCTGGGATGTAGTATCATCCTAGGAAAAATCCCGATAGCAATTGCATTACGATAGAAAGTAATAGCATAAAACCTATAATAGAAGTTACGCTGGAGAAGGGTAATACAAGCCTGTTAACATAAAAATTTAGGTATGAGAAAACCATCGATGAAAGGGAAATTAAATTTCAACTCCAATTAGTTACAATATCGATATTTTGAAAACTTGGGTGATAACCCCATAAAGCTCTTCTAAAGGTTCGTCCTTCTAACATAATTTAGTTACTCTTGCCAGTATAATGCGTGGCGTTCGTAATCAATGTTGAGACTGACAAATAGTACACTGAAGAACAAGACCAACAGTAGCATGTCGTATAGCCCTAGGAATGTGTACCCGGACACGAATGGAAATAAGAAAACAAGCTCAATATCGTATAACAAAAAAAAAACACATATAAGTAAAAACTGAAGTGAGATTTTAATGGGTCTTTGGTTTTGCGGCTTAAAGCCGCATTCGTAGAAATCGCGGCGGGTGTTTTTCATGAACCCAAAGCGGCGCAGTAAATCTTTGAAGGAAAGTACGGTTATTACGTTATATACTAAGATGGCGAGGATAGATATAGATATTATAGACAAGAAAACTTCAAAGTCACCGATAATTTATGCTTGTACGAGGGGCGGTAGTAGAATTAGAGTTGTTGCTATACAGCAAAGAATGGGGCGGTAGCCTCAAACCCTAGATGTACCGCGGTTGACTGGGTATACGAAAACTAAAAGAAGGGCCGATTCGATTACCTAACATAAAATGAGAGGGTTATAGGCATTAATGAGTAGTATAGGCGTACTTCGACGTCATCTAGAATTTATACTTATGCGTAGAGTGAGAGAGATACCACTGTCGTAATAAAAACAAGGTAATTTGTGTACGAGAGTGTTGCCGATAGGTTTGACTCGTAGGCGATGTAAGTAAGTACTATGCGGACGGTATGGCGTAATTTAAGTTTTATAGATGTTCAAAACATAGTAGATAATTATCGGTACGAGCTAACCTTCCCGACTTTTTTGTAAATAATTTGCCGCGAGAAGCGTACACCCCTGCCGGTGAAGATATTGATAGGCCTCATACACTTGATACCTAAACTTATAGAGACAAGGTCTACTTTTGAAAACCCAAAAATAAAGATACTTGTTTTGCTTAAAAACTTAACCGAGACGAAATATGAGTACAAGTAAAGACGGTGTGCGTAGCCGAACTGGGGGGTTATTGTGTTACGCTTATTTTTGTAAATATAGTACCCCTTACCTTTAAATTTAATCTTCTTAAACGATGGTATATAGCACGCGTGAAAACACTGCCTCATAAAGCCCCAGAAGAGACGGTAATTATGATTTACGTACAAATTATGTATTGATAAAGTGTTGGTATTAAGATCATAACGCGTGTCGAGTACACCTGACGGGATTGGTAATTGTAAAGTATAAACCGGTGAGTACATTGTAACAACCTTTTCGTAACTTCCTTTTGGGGACGTGATTACGAGGGATCAACCGTCCGGTTTATACAGGCGAAACGTTTGTTTATTCATTTGGACAGGGTTAAGTAAGGGCCTACTTAGTTGCAAGCTTTTACGGTTAACTTTATTTTGACTTCGCGAGATAATATTTACATATGTTTTGTTATAATCCCCATACCACAGCATTAAGTTCGGTACGATAGTACCCTACTTAGTTACTGTTCGGTAGTTTTCGGCTAAGGTTTGCCTTGCATTGCGGTAAACATAATTATGCGAGAATTTACGTATACGGTATATTCACGTTTTTTTGGGTGCTAAAGTTATAGCTCCGAGGGTTGCTGTTAGTCGATCGGTAAACGACCTACCAGGTCTAACTCGCAACTCTTTAAGTAACCAATGCATGACTAAAAATAGACGTTTGTAGGGGGCAACATACTTTCATATGAAGGTGAATTTACCGGACTTACCCCTCGTGTTCTTAAAAATCTTTTTGTCTACTTTATAAATATAAAACGAGAACATAGGTAGTGAGTCGCACATATTAGTAAATAGTCACGTATTAAAATTCCAATCATCGGTTATCGACTTGTAATTTCGACCCATGACATGACCGAACGAGGACGGTTCCTCACTAACCGATGGAAATTGATAAGCGTGGCCCGCTTCAGATACCATATAGTTTAGGTTTAGGAATACTGCCCGTCACGAATAGTTCGACTTGAACGGGCGCTCCTGCAAACTGTTTACGTCGTAAAAGCAGTCTCATAGAGATTTGGAGAGGAATTTGAACGACTGCGCCCTTTTACCGTCCCTCATTAAGTAGTTGTTTAGTTTTAGTAACTTAACTTCGTTTAGCGGGCGTCTAACCGATTTTGTTGAACTGAAACATCGAGGCACGTCGATACTGTTATCGGTGAAAAAGGATGTAAATTGCCTATTATGCAAGTAATCGAAGTCATCTATAGCCTCGTGGTCCCCATACTCATCCAGAAGTAGATTCTTAAACTCAACTGAATCTGACAGTCTGAAACAGTGTGAAAAGCGGTCTTCGTAAAACTCCTCTTCTATATCCATTTGCTGAAGGTAATAATTTTTATTCGACTCTATCTCGTAATGACGTTCTATATGATGCTCGGTATTTTTCGTAAACAGTACGGATAGTGGATATTTCGGCAAAACTTTATATTTAAAATAAATAAAAGTAGTTATGAACAGTACCTACGCGTAAATAAGGTATTGAGCTATAAGAAGGGTTCACTGCTAGAAACTGTACGTACTGAAATTTTTTGAACCCGATAATAGTAAATTAAGTGCTACTAACTTAAGCCTTTTAATTGCAAAAGTTTGAATTGTAGGCTTTGAGACGGCTCCGACAAAACTTGACAGACTTGAATTGCGTGGGCGTACACGCTTCGCTTTCAAGGGCTTGAATCAGTGTATTAATATAATAACTCACCCTCCATATTTTAAGACTCAGGTTCGCATAGGAAAGTACTCGCCTGATTGGTTCCGAATTAGGTAAGTATGCTCAATACTTAGGTTATCGTTTGTGTAAAAGAAACGCCGAAAAAACCGCATACTACCCTTAACATGTTCTGAGACCCGCACTTGTCGTGCTGATTGGCGGTATCAATACTCGTGAATAAAAGGATTCGTATTAAAAGCGAGGCCGTAATTCAGGTAAATATTAATCAATTTTTCGAACGAATCGTCTTGCTTAATATTTAATGAGACGGTCGTATCACTATATCAATGCTTATACCAAAATTGATTTATACCTAGTCGCGTTATTACAGGATTTCCCATGTTTCCGATATACGCCTCCTTACCTTACAGGTGTTGACGTTCTACATTGCAAAAATAGCAATGGCGACGAAGAATAGTAAGAAAGAGAAGCTTTCAACAAATGCAAAACCTAAAGCTGCGTAATTGAATAAAGTTTCTTCATAGTCAGGAGCATAAGACATACTTTTAAGTAAAGAGGCAAAGATTAGTCCGGTAGCAATTGCGCAACCAGTTAATGGCATAAATACTAAAGCGAGTGCTAATACTTTTGCAGCTTTTACGAATAACATTTGTCACCATACTTATAGAAAAATAGAAACGAGAAACGTCGGGTAGTCTAAAACTATATTTCAGAAGTTCCCCGCCCAGGATATACTGTCGATTGACCACAAAAACTCTATCGGTAATCGTGAATAGTTTACGGCATAGCTCATAAATACCATCAAATACATAAAAAACGAGAAATAGAAAAATTGCTTTAAAGAGGATACGCAGTAAGTGGTTAACGTAAGGGGTATCTCTTTCATAGCATAAACACGCCTAAACAACGTAATTCAATATATGTACAAAAAAAAAATGCACACAAACAAAAACGTTTGGAACATGAGCATAGCGGCCGCAAATGGCCCGTCGTTTTTAAATCAGAAAACCGTTTTAACGTTGTGGTAAGTAAAATGGTCTTTTTTTGCAGACCCTCAACCCCACTTTGCAGGCTCATGACTTAGTTGGATATAATCGATAGGTCGTGTTTTTTGGTACCAGACGGGGTCGGTGAAAAAACCTAGAAATGTGATAATGAATTGGGTGTAGATTAGGTACGATAAAAAAATATTCACCAAAACGATTAAAAAAAGTCCTTTTCGCCAGTTGATTCACCTAACTGAAATTTGCAAAAAGTACGCTATATAGAGGACTAACGACAAGATGGACATGTATTTAAAAAAAAATACCCTAGAATACCAATGCCACCACGAGTAGACAAATGACAAATTGTAGTTAGTTTCGAAATAAAAAGGTATAATTACAAACACGATTGCTGCTCCGTAATTTATAACATAATACCCTTCGATGAGTCAGAAAGTTTTATACCATGACATCCACACACGTTTATCTCTACCAGTGTAACTTCCGTAACGGCTGACAATTAAATTTTCGGCGATTCATGCGAATGTGAAGATGAATAGGATCCATGTTTGTACTAAACTCCACTCAATTGGCTCCCAAAGGGGCTCATCATCAGTAAGACATGCATCTATAAATAGTACAAATACAAAACCTTGTATGTAGTAAAAGCCGAACCCGAACGACCTGTTCGAGATGTTAGCCAATCATGAGTAGGCGTCGTTACGTAAAATTGTAAAAGCCGAGGTAGTGGCCTTAGGTAATTCGAAGTTACTTAAGGCCGAGCCGCCAGACACGGAGCTATATAAGGGTGAAAGTTCTGTGAAAGATAAACTTTCAGAAGCTTTGCGCGTTCGGGAAGTTGTGAGTAGGGGCTCGCTTGGGTGTTTTAGTTCTTGTATAGATCGCCAAATAAAAATAAAATCCCTGGCCGTTTGCCCTCCAATTGCGGTATTACTACTGCTTGAAAGCAGTCGGTACTTAGTGTTAGTAGCAATAGAGCTTAGTTTAACCACAAACCCTCTTGCCATTAAAATAATACTTAGCGTGAATACGCGCAGTTGTGTCATTAAATTTTTTATGAATATGATGAGTAGCATGAATTATAATAGTTGTAGGTACCTACTACCTTGAAAATGCGGTAAGAGGTGTAATCGGTTTTTACGTCGAACGTGGGTACCTCACAAGTTGTTCAGTAAGTGGTTGCGTACGATAAGATAGTTAAATTGGTTTGTGTGCGATGAATACCAGCAAAGCTTACCAAGTAGGTACGTGGAATGTTTCAGTTGTTGTAGTCGGTGGAGGTTAATACGTATGTCAGATTTATACCGAAAAGGTTGTTTACTAAATGTAACTCTTAACAGTGTCGTAACTTTTAACTTTTTAGGTCATATAAACCCGGTTTTTGTCGCGAGCAGATTTTTAGTGGGTGACATATGTACTGCTAATTAATAAAGCATAAAATTAACCCACCTGTGCGTAACCGAAGCGCCTCGCTATGATTTACAACCCCGTAAGGTGTTGAGAGTATGATTATCGACGAGCGGATAGACGCTGCAACTGTGCGTAAAGATTTTAAGGATATAGTGTGTCGTTTTGAGGGTGTCGAGACGAGTCTCACAGATTTAAAATACGGGGTTTGCTTATAAAAAGGGGTGGAAACGTAAGCAAACCTTACTCGACGACCTTTTAAATGTTCGGTTGCTAGTAAAAATCGTTGTACGCACCCAATGCGGTAGAGCGTATTAATTAATGTAAGGGTTTTACGCGTTATAAGTATTTTGATTTTTGGTTTTTTACGAGTAGCTGCGATATTAAGATGGTTTATTACGTATGCAAACGAGTTATATTGAATATTTGGAAACGCGGGGCTCGAACCCGCACTCTTTAGATCCAAAGTCTACTGCTTTACCGGTTAAGCTAGTTTCCAAAAATTATTTTAAGGTTGTGGTTTGAGTGTGTAACACCTTTTCGCAATAAACAAATCATACAGAGTCTGCATAGTTACCAAGTTTTCAAGAAAAGTTCGCGTTTATATGGAGTTCACCTAGTCCAGAAATTAATAAGCTAGTGTAAAAACTGTTTAGTGTGAATATTTTGGAGCTAATAAGTGTTAAGTAGTTTCGGGTGTAATTAGATAAGTTCATAAATTATTGACAGGCGGGATTAGAACAAAGTTACAAGTAGTAGTGATGACAAGAATACGGCTAAGACCAGGCTTAAAAACTTAATCCATCCAATCTTTGTTAGGAAATCATACCTGTAACGCGGTACACCACCTCGAATAAAAACTAAGAGCGCTATCAATAGTATAAACTTGATCGCCATTACTAACGCTGCTACAGATGTGTACTTTAAATCAATGTGGGGTAGTACTGACACAATAAGTTGCATTACTACTGCCTGAGCTTGGTGACTAAAACCGACTACATTTCACCAAACGGAGTCAGTCGATAAATGGTTATTGTATATATATAAGCAAGTCTCTAATAAATTGAGTTCGTACCAGTTCATAAATTATAATTAATACGGTCAGTACTCGTTATAGGCGCGTTTTTAATGACCCTACGAACCTTACAAAGGACGAGTATGTTAAGAGGTTAGCTGAGTTAAACTTTTTTAGACCTACCTTACTGGACGATAAAGTTGTAGTAGGTAATTCGGTGTCATGAATTATGACAGATAAGGATGAAAGTCCTAAGATTAGTACTGTAATAGAAACTCAAACGCCAAAGCCTTCGGAAATATCGACTAGTAAATCATAGTATGAAGTGTAAATTAGGTATTTACTTACGACTACGTCACCAGCGTACGACAAACAACTAAGGTTATCGGCGAGGTATATAATTACGTTTGTTGGTAAAGACATGAAGAAAGCTGACATACGTACATTATATTACCAGCTTGCCCGGCGGCAACCCGGTATATCTGATTGATAAACTTTTGAACGTAGAACAAATCGCGACATTTTAGTCCGCGAATTAACACCGCGAGAGCGCCCTGACACATAGCATCTGTTATTGCTTGTCGGCAACGCGGCAAAACGAGGTAGTACTGTGAGATAAAAAGAGGCTAGGTTTTGTTTTGACGGGGTTGCGAAGCGGTTTACTTTTACAGATTTTAATAAAACCCGTTTCATCTCGTTTTTTAGAAATAATTTGCGTTTGTATGCGTCTACACTTACTCATAACTCGTGTCGATCTATAATTTATTTATGCCCGATTACCTATCGACGTCCCCAAATACAATATCTTGTGAGCCTAAAACTGTAACAAGATCTGCCATATAATGACCTTGAAGCATTCGAGGCATAATATGCATATGATGATAGGCAGGTGTTCTGATTTTACACCTATAAGGTTTTGAAGTGCCATCAGATAATAATGCTACCCCAAACTCACCCTTTGGAGCCTCAACAGCTGCGTAGGCGAAGCCTTTAGGGACTTTAATACCCTCGCTGTACTTCTTAAAATGCTGTATTAGCCCTTCCATTGACGTATATTTTGTTTTTTTGTTAAGTTGATTCTTTTTTGTTTTATACAAAAAGTCGAAGAACGAGAAGAAATCTACTTGAGACGTTTTTGAGTCGGTAACTGCGTTTCGACTATTGGTTAGGTTACTTAATACTTGGAATACGATGTTTATGCTTTCATACATCTCGCGTACACGAATTAAGAAACGGTCATAGCTATCGCCTCGTTTTCCGAGGAAACTATGGAGCGAGAGAAACCAGTAGGAAGCGTATGTTTCTGATTTATAAAAACGTACATCTTTACGTACACCCACACTCCTAATCACGGGGCCTGAAACAGCGTACGAAACTGCATCATTCAGATTCACACTACCGATACCTACCAAACGGGTCTTTCAAATCCCGTTTGTTGTTAGCACGGCAAAAATCTCCGTTAGGGACTTGAAACAATCCCTAGCGAAAAGCGCTACGTCAAGGAAAAATTGATGGTTGAGTCCCGTCCAATCCAGGTCGTTTGGCCTATAAAATGCTGCGTGCATTCTAGCACCTGAGACCCGCTCGTAAAACTCCATTAAGCGCTCACGCTCTTCGAAAGCTCAAAAAACTGGCGACATATTACCTACGTCGAGTGAATGACATGATAGTGCTAAAAGATGGTTAAGGACTCGAGTTAGCTCGTCAAATAAAACTCGTATTTGGACATATAGTGCTGTGTGGGAAGTCGTCTTTAGTAGGGACTCTACAGCTATACAAAATGCGTGCTCTTGGGTCATCATAGAAACGTAGTCCAACCGATCGAAATAAGGTACCGACTTAAGATAGGTACGTTTTTCAATTAATTTTTCAGTGCCTCTATGCAAAAAACCGACATGAGGGTCGGCCCTTTCAATCAGCTCACCGCTTAACTGCAATACTAGCCTCAAAACCCCATGCGCTGCTGGGTGCTGTGGACCAAAATTTAAAACGAAATTTTTAATTTTACGCTCTGAGAATGAATTCTCAGGTAAAGGTGATTGTCAGAAGTTAAACATTGACGATTTCATAAAAGTAGATTCTGACCCGTTGGGACTAGTACTTCGTCTCTTTAAGTAATATATTTTCAGTTGTAGAGTCTATAAATAGTGGATCGTAAATCCGGAGTATCATCAGGGGAATAATAATAAAGTAGGTATGGGTTGTAGACTACACATACTGATAGTGTCAGATAATCAACTTCGAGATAAGGCTTTATGTCTGATATATCATAACGAGCTAGGTATATTCAATGAGGGGTGTAATAACTTTTCTGTTTACGAAGTTTCATAACTCGATGTTTACCCGCTAAGCCTTTTCGGTAAACTAGTCGTTTAAATTTCTTATGACGCTTAAGAGTTCAATTTGCGATTCACCGGTAGGCCAAGTAATATCATTTAGACACGATAAGCTGTAGAAGATCATTTTGGAACACGGATGTTTTGGTGGTGGTGGCAGGTAAGCCGTTTAAATAGACGAGATTTTGTTGTACAAATACGTTAACCGTTGGTAGATCGGGTAATAGCCGTGAATACATAAGCGTTTTCTCGAGTGACATTTCCGAACGACTAAACGTGTAAGAATTAGTTTGTTTAAAAAAACGGAGTATATATCGCGAAAGTTTTTTCTGATAAATAAACCGTAGCTTTAGTGATTCTTGTAAAGCTGTACGTGCTTGACGTCATAAGCGCTGATAACCGGGCTTAAACCTTATTCGTGGTATACGTACTTCTGAAGTCTTGAAACTACTATCACCACCTCGTAAGCTAAAATGATGTTCGTTGGTAACATCATGAAGTTGGTTTTTAAAGTTTCCTAAAGGCTTAATTGGGGACGATGGAACTGTAGGCCCAAAAATCGACCCGGTTTGATTAAGCCCTCGAGTGCAAGCATCTAAGTTAAAATGTTTTTTTAGGTTACGTGGTCAATAAAACGGCCTTGATCGAGTAATGAGCTTTGTTTTATAGACAAGTTTATAAAATGTTATTTTTTTTTTACGCGATAACAAAGCGTTTCGTACTTGATTAGGGTATAAAAATGAATAAAGTTTTTTCTTGAACATGTATTTATACGTATAGGGTCGGATTGGGTTTCGTAACACCAAGCGGTTAAAGAATTGAATGTACGGCTTCAGAACGAAATTGATATTAGTTCTTGTCTGAAGGAGTGGGGACGTGGTGACGTGGCGTGGGGTTGTTAGTGGGTGCTGACTTAAGGACGTTTGTGTGGGTGGGAGTACACAGAATGTAGGTACGGCAGTACGAAATACTCGCAGATAGTTATTCCCAATGGCTTTAATTTTGTATAGACTTGGGGTGTAATATTGTTCGCGCAGGATACGGGGGCGATAAAGTGTTGGTAAATTTTGTACAGGTGTATAGCTGCCCGAACGGTGCTGTACTAGTTTGGTAGGTCTGCGTAGTCAATTAAGTCTCAATTTGAGGTTTTGAATTTTATTAGGGAAAATAGTACGTCGATAAATCGGACGCACTTGGCGACGGCCCACACTCAAACACCGTTGCGCTATAGAAGTTGCTCGTGTTGCGCGGTAAGTAATCATGCTAGTTCGGTACGTTATGGGATGTTTACGAAACCGACCGGTTATGTACAGTTGGCTCGTGTTTATACATAGGGCGCCTGCTCAACGACTGAGGCCATCACGTGCTAACCCTCGTGCAGGTACGGCCCCGCCTACTAAGCTAGTTTTTGTTGCAAGGTGTTTAGCACGTGTACGGTTATGGGACTTAGAGAGTACTCAACGAGGAGTTTTTAATCGAGCAAATCGCTTATACGTGTTCAGTTTGACCCTCTTTTGACGTTTTCGTCGGGTGGGTGTGAGTGCTTGTGTGATTAAATTTTGGACCGAACTACGGCCGAGCCTTTTGTTTGTAGTGATGTTATTGGTAAACATATAAGGGTACGAGTGTTTTCATCGGCCGTTTTTTTTTGGCAGGCTACTCGTGAAATCCGTTGGCGGTAGACGAAAGTGTCGGGTTTTGTACTGCATGCGCCCTACCCACCGCACCGTGCGAACAATTAAACCTGATTTAATTAAAGAACTGCTTCGCGCAGAGAAGTTTTTTTGAAACAAATTACGATAGCGGCGGCCTCTACCTCGAAAACGTCGCAGCTTAGTGATCGGTGTTAGCCGGAAGCGGACATAAGGCCTGCCTGAGGGGCGGTGTAAACGATTGTTAAGTGGTCGGCGTGCGCTACGGGCTTTTAAGAGAGCATTACACGGACTAGTTGTACGTGACTTGACCGTGCGTTTATGCGTGCTAAATGGGCTTGGTAAATACGCACGAAGACGCAATTTCCCGTTTGACCGCTTTCTACGTAACCGGTTCGATACGAAGCGTGCTCTAAGTTTGTTCGATCTGTACCCTACCTTTTTTAAGCGGCGTATACGAGACGCGTGTAAACGCTTCAGTCGGGCGACAGAGACCAACATCCTTTGTAGTTTGCGCATTACCGACTTATGGCGCGACCCCATCCTATAGCCCCTGCTATTACGCTGCAGGGGTCGTACCACGGTCCAACGCATAAGTGATTTACGTTTAGCTCGGAGCTTGGAACGTTTGTTATTTATGAAGCGGTGTCTATAGGCACTAAAAGGTTGTTTAATGTTAGTGTACGTGGTAGACGTTTTTACTGTTTTCCGAAAAGGCAACCGTCTTCGTCGATCAAAGTTGATGGGAGATTTTTTACGGGATCAGGAGCGATAACGTTTTTTAATGATTAACTTTTCGGGTCGATCACCCGTCGGATTAAGTAGGCTCTCAAACCGCCAGTCTTTCAGAGGGAGTAGCTCGGCAGAATTCTCATTAAAGAGGCTTCCAATCATAACCCAGTACGTAGAGGCCAGGCAATGCTTGAATGAGTAAAAATTATTATTACTAAAGTTTGTGGAAGTGGGGGGCGTACTTGCTAATAAGGTAGGTGTGCGATGCGACGATACCGATATCAACTTAGTAGTATTTTGTAAGCGCCTCAGTACAGTGGTTTTGACATCTTTCGGTATAAGTTTGAAAGGGCGAAGAGCTTTTGACAAGTATAATAACTGTAAAGATGTGTTAAGTGAGGTTATATAGGTGAGTTTTTTGAACGAGAACCTTTTAATAATAAAATCTAAAATATTAACTAAAACCAAAGAGTCTGTTTCTTTTTCACGGCTTGTTTTTTTTTTTTACGAGAAGCGTATTTCTTTTTTACAACTTTATAATTAATTTTCTCAACCTTTTTATTTTGACGGATTAAGCGGCGCATTTCGCTTACAAATCCCCGTAGCGTGGTATTCGTATTATACGACCCCCAAGCATTCGACCACGTCCGTTGGCCCCGGACCGGTTTACCTAGGGCGTGACACCGGCCTCGGTAAGATTTAATTAGGTATAATCTGATCACATTTAACCGATGTAAATCGTTCCGTTGATTATTTACGGTGTTGATTTGGGAGAATATAATATTAAGAGGCCGATCCAATGGTGTGTGGTTCGTGGTTTGGTAGTCGATTAGAAATTCAGTACGCCTATTTTGCACGAAGTAATCAAGTTCGAAACGATCAGTGAAAAGAGTTTTCGTTGCTTGCCCAAGACCAGGGGTTTGTAAAAGAACTTCGTCAAATGTTTGATCGAAGTAGAAAAGTTTACCACCGAAAAAATACCCTTTTGTCCAGTAAATCTGTAATATATGTTCGAAACGCATTTATTTTTTATTCTTTGTTTTTTTTTTACGTAACTGCTTTGCTTTATAAAGGGCGTACTTACGATTCCACGTAAACTCTCCCGCCTTATACCCTATCATCCACCGATTGACGCGCCGCGTGTGCCACCGCTTACCGGAATGAATAACGACCTCGTAACCCATAAATACGGAAGGTAGTGTTGTCGCACGTGAGTAAATTTTTTTCTCCCGTGTATGGTGGACCGGATTACCCGAAATTAAATGCATTAATCGCCACATCCCGGCGGAATAATATTGAGGCCTTGATTTCTTATTGACGCTTGTTTTGAGGTTATAAAGATGACCCAGTAGTTATAAAATTACTTAAATTTCGTTGTCTTACCTCACGGCGTACGTTGGTACCTAATAGCCTTTGCTCGCCCACCATGAGGGTGATCAATAGGATTCATCGCTACCCCACGAACCTTTGACTTTTTACCATGTTTTTTGTAGAACCCTGCCGAAGTGTTTGTACTTTTACGATTTTCTGGGGTGGCAACCTTACCTAAAGATCCTAGAGAGAACGTAGAAAAAACTTTTTTCACTCCGGAAGGAAGCTTTACAAGTGCAGTACTAACCCGCGAATCCATTTTGAGAACTGTCGCAAATGTGCCCGTACTACGGGCGTACTGAACACCTCTGCCCGGTAACGACTCTACGAGCGACACCGGTTTGTTTTTTGGTAATTGGCGAATTATGAAAAAGGTTTGTTTCAGTAGACTGAGTGGGTAAAATGAGTTTGAATTTTTCCGAAAAACTTTTCGTTCTGAGAAAACACTTGTAAATTGCGTCAACTTAAACATTTCGTGGTTTGTCGAAGCTGGTAGGTATGACGATGCGCCCGAGGAAGTAAATAATAAACTTAGTAATTTGTTTGTTAATGGTAAAATAACAAAACCTGCTATAAAGCTTATACCTACGTACCGGAACGCGTAATTTACAAAAGGGTAACGAGTTTTTACAGATCGTGTTCGTTTAGTCCAAACAACGATACGCCCAGACGCGCCTCGACCGGCACCCCACTTTTTATTAAGTAGTAATTTTTTATGCTTTCAGTCAAAAGGGAACGGGTTCGCAAACTTTGTTGAGTTACGTGAAGCCCCGGAGGTAACCCCTATTTTTTTCATTTCTAGATTGGGTGCAAATAGTGGGCTAGATAATTTCATAAGTTATCGTAAAGATTTTAAAGTTAATAAGGTTAGAATCTGCTTACAGGCGACAACGTAGTGCGAGTTGTATAAAAACGACACGGTGCTTAAACCTGTAAGTAGTTGCGAATAGGCATGGGGATCAATATTTTCTGTTTGTGGGTGATAAAGTATATTGTCGTAATTCGTTGCTAAGGGGTATGCTGACTCGGACTGTGATAAGGCGGTGAGGCTCAATGCGTGAACATAAGACACCTTAGAATCTTTTACCAGCCGTGTTTGGAGTATTGAGTTTAGGGGTGATTTAGAATTTAGGTAGTGTTTAGCGATTCTCCAAGAACAAGAAAAAATGTTTATACCGGTTTCATTGCCACTGCCCACCGTGCTTACGCGAAATACGTCGTAATCTGCGGCGTGAGCTTTCGTATTAAATAACCCTAGTGATTGGAAAAAGCGCTCGAACTGCCGGGCTTTTAGGTAGTGGCTAGTTCAAGACCTCGTAGTGTATGTTAGGAAGAGTCACGTGGTTTTATATTTACGCTTAGCGTATTTTTTACGTACCATTAACGTTATGCCTTTATTAAACTTTTTAAACCTTGTAGTTTTTCGAAAGACTTTAAAAGTCTTTAATGCCTTAAAGGGGGTTAGGCTTTTGTTACTTATGTGATCGAAAGCATTTAGATATGATCATTTCCGTACCATTCGTTGGAGGAGTTTAATTCAGAAAGTGTAAACCCGATTTTCCCTTGTAGTTGTATGAGTCCAAAAATTAGTGCCTCCGCGGTTGGTGGGCACCCTGGCACGTAAGTGTCTACGGGTAAAACACGATCACAACCCCTTACTACCGAGTACGAATAATGATAATAGCCTCCGCCATTAGCGCAGCTACCCATAGATAAAATTCAACGTGGTTCGGTCATCTGCTCGTATAAACGCCTTAAGCACGGAGCCATCTTATTAGTAAGTGTTCCTGCTACGATAATTAAGTCTGCCTGGCGAGGGGAAGCTCGAAAAATAATTCCAAAACGATCCATATCGTACCGGCTAACGGCTGCGTGCATCATCTCTACAGCGCAGCATGCGAGCCCGAATGTTAATGGTCAAAGGGACCCGGCACGGGCCCATGTTATTAGTGATAAAACTCTTGAGGATAGTCATTCTAATTTCATAAATTATATTATTTACGGAAGCACCTACGTACGTGCTTTGAGTACCCGCTGGGACGGCTAACACCGTAGACCGATCGACGTTTTTTTTTTCCTACAACTGGGGAAAAATCGAACACGCCGCGGACGGCTGTATACCCGACACCTGGTAAATCGTTTGCGCGGCCCCCCTCAACTAATACCCTATTGTACTTCGAACACAGGTAACCGCGCCCGGGAAGACGAGCTGTAAGCCTTAGGCCATTGTTCAAATCGACCTTAGCGACGTGCCTAACCGCCGAGTTCGGTTTTTTAGGTGACATTGTTGCTAACTTAGTTACTATACCTTTAGCTTGTGGGCAGCGTTTAAGTATTGGTGTGCGTGAGAAGGTCGGATTTTTGTATTTTAGTCCGGGTTTACGTATCAAGCGTTTACGTTTGGTTGATTGTAATGACGTTGCCATTTATACAAAATAGGTGTAAAGAGTTTAGATAACAAGGGCTTGTCACGAGACACCTAGTCAATACATAATAAACGATACGAACGAGAATAGAAGGAACTCGCGTGTCGTTAAATCCGACGGTGCTTTGTGGGATAAAGACTTTGAGAACCCGAACATTACGTTCATCCATGAGCGGAAAAAGAAAGTAGGACCTATCAAATAAAGAAGTACTAGTAAGAATAGTGCTAAAAGTGGAAATAAATCGAAGAAAAATGTGAAAAATAAAAATTCCGAAACGAAGAATATGGATCCCGGAAACCCGAGGAAAATTAAAGTATTTAGTAGAGTCATTAAAAATAATTTAGGACACATAAAATTGAGACCACTAATTTCAGTTAATAAACGCGTTTTAAACCTACGTGCTATTGCATCCACAAGAAGGAATGAGTTTGTTGAAAGTAACGCGTGACTAATCATCATACAAAAACTTGCCAACATTAGATTCGATTGTCCCGAGACAACACACATGGTTAGTCAATGCATTTCCACAACAGTTGAGTAAGCCACAAGTTTCTTTAAGTCGATTTGGTAAAACAATTTAAAAACCGCGTCCACAACCCCTATCACTAAGAACGGGTAGACGTAAATGAAAGTAGGCTCCAGATGTAAGGTTAATAGGCACTTAAGGAATCCGAAGAAGGCAAATTTCACTAAAACACCGCTTAGAAAAATGGAGAAGTTTGTAGAGGCCTCCACGTGGGCTTTTGGCAATCAGCCATAAAAAGGCCAAATTGGTAATTTAACACCAAAACCTAAAAGGATGCATATGAAAAGGAAGTTTACCTCAAACGGATTAAGATAGAAATAGGTTATTGTCGAGAATTGGGACGTATTACACGTAAAAAACAAGTAAAGTAGTCCTAAAATTAGGAAAAGTGCGCCGAATTGTGTCCAAAAGAACATTAGATACGCCGCCTCAACACACCTTCGTGTTTTTGCAAATTTATAAAGAATAAAGAACGAAGGTACTAGTAGCATTTCATACGCAAAAAAAAATAGGATCAACGAGTCTGTAAAGAACAACGTATACCCTGCAACTAGTATAATAAGGCAGTAAAACATAAAGCTCGCTAGTTCGTCCGTATTGTATGATAAGCAGAAAACAATTGACAGCACGGTCACAAATAAAAAAACGTATATAAATGGGAAAAAGTAAACTTGCAATAAGTTTAAGCTCGTAGCGTTAATGTTCGCAAGTTTCGAAAAAGACCATAGACACACGACGCTTACGTCTGCGTCGGTATTAATTAGTAGCAATAACTCTTGGTAGTAATCGAGGAGGTAATGGAGTGTAGTAAATGCGCAGAAGAAGAAAAAGAGTACTCAAGACATAAACATTTTTGACAAGGTGCGTGTAATATTTAATTGAGGAATAACGTTTCACATGTAAACCCGTATTAGGTATAAAACGGATGAGAGTAAAAGGGTGTTAAAAGTAAGATAATATATATAACCATACCACAGAATTTACCAAAAGTTCTCATGCGAAATTTTGATCGAATTATTTCATATAAGAGGGACGCGAATTGTTGACTCTTTAATGAGCGCCGCGCGAACAGGTAAGCGGTATTGGACTTGTTGAAAGTAATATTTTGCCCGGCCCGGCCGAAGATTTTTAAATTCGAACATGTTAACGCCTGGTGCTAATTGGGCAACCCAACCCGCTAATTTACCTTTACCCTTACCCATTCGCGAACCTTCAACTTTTCGAGTAAGCGGTAAATGGGGGAAAAGGTTGAATCAGACTTTTCGGGATGTTTTATCGGCTCGTCGAGCTGATTTTTTGATAAAAAGCTTATACCTGAACACTTGTTTACTATTAACTCAGAGAGGTTGCAATATTCGAAGGCCAAAGTTACCGTAACTTAGTGTTGTTTTTTTAAAATTAATTAAACTACGACGTTTATGCCTATTTTTAAAGGTGAATTTACGAGGCCTTAATGACATTTGTGCGCGCTTTTTACGCGAGTACTCAACTAAAAAGTAGTAGTAAGTCTTCGATAGCTAAAATTCCCAGTATTACAAGTGTAAGTAGAAATGTTAGAGAGTAGAAAAACACAGGTACTAAGCGCTCATTCGAGTTTAAGTAGGGGTAATTAAGGGATCCTTGGTTTGTTGAGTGGAGGAACTTTACATTTTGTATATAAAAGTAAAGACCTATGAACATTGTAACGAAAAAAAGAGTATAAAATAGTACGAAAGAGTTATTAGTTATTAAAGTTAGGATGAAGAGCTTCGTAAAAAAACCTACGAACGGAGGTACCCCTGCCATAGAAAAAATTAAGATAGTTATTGTCGTTACAAAGAAGCTATTAAAACTGAAACCTGTGAAAGACTGAAGTGTTTTTAGTGAGGTAGTAATTGTATTAAAAAGTGTTCAGAAAAGGGCTATCAAGGACATGTTATAAACAAACATGTACGTGAAAAGTAGGGTATTATTATCAGTAAATAAGCTGTAAAATAACATTTATACTCTAAATAGTAAACTTTAGTAATAAAGTTAGGTCGTTAGTTAACAACAAACCCAAAACCCGGCGACTCTTTAAACGTACGAGGGGGGGTAGGGTTGTATTAATGGGTATGGGTGCTGGGTGTTACAACACCTTCCGGCAACGTGCAAAACCCCTAGCTTGCTCCTCGAAATTTGAAAGGGCGTAAGTGGTCGGGGCGCACATTATAACAAATTTCCTAAAATGTTGATTTAAATGAGGTACGGGGCCGTATGTGAGGCTTTAATGAATAATCGTGTACGGGAATTAACATTAGTTCAATAATTAGAGGTCGTTTTTCTTGTGTGGGGGGTTATTTTTTTTCGTACAATCATCTGCTTTAACCTTTTAGTTTCTAATGATTTTATTCATAAAAATTTACGTTTGTTGTTTTTAGGGCTTTTGACAACTGCCATTTATACTTAAAAATTTGTTAAATCATTATTTAAAGCCACAATGTGGTCGATACGGTATGGGTTACCGACATAGCCATTAATACGAAGAGGGAGTTTAGGATACTACTTATAGCTAGAAATGCTTTAATATAATACGAATCACAAATAATAAACAGTAGAGTTACGAGGCCTATTAGGATAAATATCGTAGTGACATACGAGTAAAAATAGAATACAGTCGAGAAATACGATGTAAGTAATTGAATCAGAAATAAGAATAGAAAAAAATAAAAGAAGCAAATATAAATATAAATAGTGTGGATCGGTAGGCCCTTAAAAAACGTCGGTTTTCAGACATAAAGCGGAGCTACGCCGCATTTTAGAAAAATACACGTCAAGAGTATAAACCAGGAAATGCCAATAGTTATCACTTCCTTTATTGTCGACGTGGTAATAAGAAAACTAAAGACGTGCTCAACCAAAAACCAGTCAAGGGTCAGAATTTTGGTATATAAAAGTAAGATGAATAGGAACAAGTTTAATGAGGAAACTAGTGAGATTCAAAAAAAGTAAAGTAAAGATTGTAAATACGTGTGTGGTGTTGATTGCTGAAATACATGGCCAAACGATAAATTTAAGTTGCGATAAAAGAAATTTGACGAAAAGGTTGAGGTTATAACGAGTAGGAATATGAGCGTTGATAGTACTTCAATTACGAAAATTGAAGTAAAGATCGTATTTGACATAAAAATAATTACGAGTCAGTAGAGAAAGTTGTACAAAACTGTAATAAAGTCATAAAATTCACGTGAGGAAAAGTATGACGTCGAGGCTAGCGCAACTAGTACCGAGCTAAAGACGAATAAGAGCAGATATAATATTTTAAACTGAAATGCTCCCAATAAAAGATGGCCAAACCACGCAGAGGTAGCCCCCGCTGATCATAGTAATGTTAAAAGTGTTAGTGCGAGTACTGGGGATAAGAGTAATCCGAATAAGTCGAAGGAGTTAATTAAGACAAAGCTAAATTTATTACTGGAGCTACTATACTTGGTCTTGTTTGTCAATGTCGGCAAAGAGTATAACGTAAAAGAGATAAGTAGAGTTATATACGTCATAGGAGAAAAAAAGATAATACTTCAAACATTGGAGGTTGTTAAAAATAGCATGAATTATACGAAGTCGTAGTAAACTAATTGCCGGACTACGGAGACTGGTGTTTAGCATAACTGATAACTGAAAAATTTCCACGTTCCCGTGAGATACCCCTGCCCGAACCCCGCACACAAGTTGAGACTCTGTAAATAGCCAGCCTTATGGAGTTGCGAAACAGACGTCAAGCGGCGGTAAGATTAACGTTTAGAAGAACTAAATAAGTGTAAAAAATTTCGTATCTGTAGACCCCAAAAGTATAGTAAACCTCTTTAAAAAAAGAAGGTTAGTATTAAAGAACGGAGTCTCGGCACGTAATAATAAAGCTATGAACATGGACGTGTTGATCGTCTGGATGCTAGTAGCTGAAGAATTTGTGTGTGTAAAAGATATAGTTAAAATATACTTTTTAAAGAGGAATTGTTCTTGTGAGAACGTTTTATGTGCCATTGGAGTTTTTAAGTTCGTTAGTTTTGACTGTGAAACTGGTTGAACAAAAAAGGAGGGAACATTTACTGCCTCCGTAGAGGAGTATGCGCCTTGCACATAAATCAGTCATGTAAGTAATAAGTAAGACTGCTTAACTAAAACTTTATTATGCGAGTTTGTTTTATCGTAAGAAGTCGATTGTAGTAGGCGAATATTCTTTAATGTTGCAGGTGTGATAATGGAGGCAAACCTCAAAGTGTAACGTATCTTGTTTGGGCGGTATTTATTTTTTAAGGGTGTCATTAGCTGTTTACTCGCGGAAATAGTCATATAAGTCAAGCTAGCGGGATTTGAACCCGCGTTATTAGAGTGAAAAACTAATGTCCTGGACCAGGCTAGACGATAGCTTGTAGAGATATCTTACGATTTTAGAGCTAAGGTTAATTCTTGATAAGTTTAGATTGGTTTGCGATTTTTCAAACAACAGCCAAAGTATTATAAACCAGGAGTGAATGTAGTAATCACAAAGGTAAATATAAAACTTCAGTGTAAGCAATGCAATCAGGGGCAGTTTTTCAAATACTGCACCAGCATGAGACGGACCAAACCACTAACATATCCCTGTACGTGCCATAAGCTCAAATGATTACCCATGCCTAGACTCGAACTAGGACCCTTTCGGACAAGGTTTTAAGCCTTGCGTGTCTACCAATTTCACCACACGGGCTTAAATTATTTAATGAAGTACGCTAGCGCCCGGACTAGTCTTTTTTTAGTTAGTTTTGTTGCTACAGATTTTTTAAGTGCGACAGAGACATAAAAGTATATTTACTATAAAAAATACATTCTTTTTTATAAAATGTGTGATTATAGGCACCCAATGGTTGAATTGCCTACAGATCCCCACACGCTTCCCTAAAAATATGCAAGGTAAGTTGTCTATGACAAAAAGAAATACGTCAGTACGGACGTTACCACGAAAGTTATTATAAAAGTTTCAAAATCACCTATAAGTTATACTTATTTACAATTGTTAAAAGCCGGTTTAAAACGTTCCCACCACTTACCGTGCATGTGATTACGGGCGCTTTCTGAGCCAATCTACACCGTTCTCAGGACATGACATTCAAATAATTGAAGACGCGGGCTGTTCTTTAGGCTGTACAAATCATGACATTCACCATTCCGTTCAAGTAGGTACAGGTGTTACCGCAGGTCAATCCTCAAGCCGTGCAAACAGTGGTCGAAAGGTCAGGGGTTCCCAATGTAATATAGGGTAAGTTGTATGGACTAGTAACCAGTTACTATTCTTTATGTCACGTACCCAACGTACTTCATTCGGCTCCGTAACAAGTTCCGGCTTCCGACGGTAATTTTCTTCGGTAATTGAACCCGAGTCGATATCTAAGCCCGAGTACAGACCCTGGTATGATCAGTTACCTGAATTTAATTTAGTATTTACACTCAACCTATTACCCTGACTTTCCTCTGAGTTTATAAGTAGTTTAAGCTTTACATTTGGTTCTGATTCGGCTGAATTAA